>WBZL01001107.1_pt1 | contig 29032 bp, 26 predicted proteins | sample 5204291 | NCBI WGS metagenome assembly WBZL01 (sample SAMN12344345, study PRJNA552823) | activated sludge metagenome | biome: Activated sludge suspended growth; feature: Nitrification reactor; material: Wastewater; isolation source: activated sludge from nitrification reactor of wastewater...
GCCTGTTCGGTCTTGACGAGGTGGTGCGTTTCGCACACGTCGTCGAGAATGTCCTCGATCGCCTGCGCAACGGCAAACTGCAATTCGACAGCGATCTGATCAGTCTGCTGCTCGCCTGCCAGGACCACATCGCCAACCTGATTGCCGCGATCGCCGAGAACACCGAGGTTCCGGTCGCCCGTAGCGACCAATTGCTGTCGCGCCTGCAGGCCGTTCTCGGAACTGGCAACGGCGCCGTCATGGCAACGCCCGCAGCCGAACCGCATTCCTCCGGGGCCGCGACCAGTGCTGGCGGCGGTGGCGCGATGGGCCCGGATCACTGGCATATCTCGCTTCGCCCGGGCAGGCAGGTATTGCAGGACGGCATGGACCCACTGGCCTTCATCAATTACCTCTCCCAGTACGGCAAGCTGCTGCATGTTGAAACGGTTGTCGATGCCGTACCGGAGTTTGCCGCCGCAGACCCCGAGATCTGCTATCTGGGCTTTGAAGTGGCCCTGGCGAGTGATGCCAGCAAGGCAGAAATCGAAGGCGTCTTCGATTTCATCCGGGAGGGCTCGCAGATCGTCATCGTGCCGCCGCAGAGCCAGATTTCGGCCTACCTCGCGCTGATCGAATCCCACCATCATGATGCCGAGCGCATCGGCGAGATGCTCTTGGCCTGCGGTTCAGTGACCGCCAACGAACTGGCAGTAGCGCTGGCGATGCAGAAGAACCAGGAACCCCATGCCCGTATCGGCGAGATCCTGGTCGGACAGGGAGCGGTGCCGCCGCAGGTCGTCGAGGCGGCCGCCGACCAACAGAAGCGCGTCGAGGAAAAACGCAGCAGCGAAGCCCGGATCGTCAAGGTTCCTTCCGATCGGCTGGATGCACTGATCGACCGGGTCGGCGAATTGGTCATCGCCGGCGTCGGGACCCATCTGCAGATCAGTCGCATCCAGCGACCCGACATTCAGGAATCGGCGGAAGTGCTGCTGTCGCTCGTCCAGGACATCCGCGACATGACCCTGCGTTTGCGCATGGTCGCCATCGGCGAGGTTTTCTCCCGCTTTCCGCGCGTCGTTCGCGACGTTTCCAGGGAATTGGGCAAGGATATCGAGTTGCGTGTCCGGGGCGCCGAATCCGAACTCGACAAGTCGATGGTCGACAAAATCGGCGACCCGTTGATGCACCTGGTGCGCAACTCGATCGACCATGGCATCGAGCCGGCCGAAACGCGCATGGCGCATGGCAAGCCGGCACGCGGTACGGTCGAACTGCGTGCCTATCACGAGTCCGGCAGCATTAATATCGAAGTCAGTGACGATGGCGGCGGCCTCGATCGTGATCGCATCCTGAAGAAGGCGATCGAGAATGGCATGGTCGCTCCGGATGCCCATCTTTCCGATCAGGAGGTCTATCGGCTGATTCTCGCACCGGGGTTTTCGACGGCAGCAAAAGTGACCAGTCTCTCCGGCCGCGGGGTCGGGATGGATGTCGTGCGCAGCAATATCGAAGCCTTGCGCGGCACGCTCGACATCGAGTCGGTGCCAGGCCAAGGCACGACCATGCGCCTTTGTCTGCCGCTGACGCTGGCGATCATCGACGGCTTTCACGTCGGCGTCGGCAGTTCGCACTTCATCATCCCGCTCGACATGGTCGTCGAGTGCATCGAACTACCGCCGGATGTCGGCGATCGGGGATACCTAGAACTGCGTGAGCAGGCGCTGCCCTTCATTCGCCTGCGCGAGCTCTTCGATGAACAGGGGCCACGGCACCCTCGACCGCGCGTCATTGTCGTCCGTTACGGCAGCCGACAGGCGGGTCTGGTCGTCGATCGCATTCATGGCAAGTGCCAGACGGTGATCAAGCCGCTCGGCCCCTTGTTTGCCGAAGCGCCGGCAGTGTCGGGCTGCACGATCATCGGCAACGGCGAGGTCGGCATGATCCTCGATGTGCAGGCACTGGTAAGGCTTTGCGCGGGCGCTGGCCACGGCAAGCATGCGAAGAATTGATCGACGGCACTAGCACGGCTCGTTGCCGGCGGCAGCAAACGCCTGCGGGCATCATTTCTTGTCCAATTATTCAGAATGTCGAGGTGAAAGATGAACTGGTTACGGTCGATGAAGGTGAGCACGCGCAACCTGCTCTGGGGAGGTCTCACGGCGATTGGCCTGTTGCTTTTCTGCATGGTTTCGCTGATTTCGATCCACGACAACATGCTCGAGGACCGCAAGCAGCGGATCAAGAGCCTGGTCGAGGCAGGGGTCGGTGTCCTTGCTCATTATCATCAACTATCGACCACTGGCAAAATCGCCGACAAGGAGGCCAAGACCGCCGCACTCGATGCCCTGCGCTACATGCGCTATGAAGGGGGCAACTACCTGTTCGGCTTCGACCCTGAAGGAAACTATTACCTGAGCCCAGCCAGTCCCGACTTTGAGGGAACCAACAAGATCGACCTCAAGGATGCCAATGGGAAATACCTGATCCGGGAACTGATCAGCGTCGCCAAGGCTGGGGGCGGCTATGTCGCATACGACTTCCCCAAACCGGGCACGCAGGCCGCTTCGCCCAAGATCGGTCATGCGGAGCTGTTTGCGCCATGGAATCTGGTGATCGGCACCGGCATCTACATCGACGATGTCGATGTTGTCTTCCGCCGCGTCCTGATCCAGTTGGTATCAATTTCACTGGCCTTGCTGGCGCTATTGACGGCCATGGGTTGGGCGATTTCGCGTTCGATTTCGGGTCCGCTCAATTCGGTTGTCGAAGTTTCCGGCCGCATGGCGGCAGGTGACTTCGACTTCAAGCTCGATACGACCGGGCGAGATGAAGCCGGGGCCGTGTTTCGTGCCGTGATGATGGTCAAGGAGGCAGTGCACGCGATGATCAGCGATGCCGGCGCGCTGTCGACCGCAGCGGCGAAAGGCCGGCTGGAGACGCGTGTCGATGCGGCCAGGCACCAGGGTGAATATCGCAACATCATCGAAGGACTCAACCGCACGATGGACGCAGTGGTGGACCCGATCAACGACGTCAAGCGGGTCATGGCGGCGGTTGAACGGGGTGATCTCGGCCAGAGCATCGACGCCGAATATCAGGGCGACTTTGGCGCCCTGCAGGCGAGCGTCAATAATACACTCGCCAAATTGTCGGCGACGATCGCACAAGTGAACACCTCGGCTGGCGAGCTCTCGAACGCCTCGACGCAGGTATCGGCCACCTCGCAGCTTCTTTCGCAAGCGACCTCCGAGCAGGCGTCAAGCCTCGAACAGACGACCGCGGCGATGGAGCAGATGTCGGCGTCGATTGCGCAGAACACCGACAACGCCAAGACCACCGACTCGATCGCCCGCCAGTCGGCGGCAGACGCGCTGGCCGGCGGCGAAGCCGTTCGTTCGACGGTCGCGGCGATGAAATCGATTGCCGGCAAGATCTCGATCATCGACGACATTGCCTACCGCACCGATCTGCTGGCGCTCAATGCGGCGATCGAAGCGGCACGGGCCGGCGAACACGGCAAGGGTTTTGCCGTCGTCGCGGCCGAGGTCAGGAAACTGGCCGAACGCAGCCAGATCGCTGCGCAGGAGATTGGCGAACTGGCTAGCAGCAGTGTCGAAACGGCCGAGCGTGCCGGCAGCCTGTTCGAAACCATGCTGCCATCGATTCGCAAGACGGCTGATCTGGTGGGCGAGATCACCGCCGCATCGGAAGAACAGACGACCGGCGCCGACCAGATCAGTCAGGCGATGGCGCAGTTGAACACCGTCACGCAGCAGAACGCCGCGACCGCCGAAGAACTCTCGGCCACGGCTGAAGAGATGAACGCCCAGGCCGAAAACCTCAACGAGTTGATGGCGCAGTTCACGCTTGCCAGCAACGACGTGGTCATGCCAGCGCGCCCGGGCCGGACCGCCAGACCGGGCAAGGCAAAACGCGAGTCTGCGGCAAATCACCCACTGAAAGACTACGAACGATTCTGAGGGGCACGCCATGAACCCAGAACCGTTGGCAGCCGCCCGGCAGCACGTGGCCAGTAGGGCAGCCGCTCCGGATGTCGGCGACACCTTGGCGCTGTATCTCGCGTTCCGCCTGGCCGATGACGTATATGCCATCGATATCCTGCGCATCCGGGAAATCATCGAGTACAGCGCGCCCACCGGCGTGCCGATGATGCCGCGCTCGGTTCGTGGGGTCATCAACCTGCGCGGCGCGGTAGTGCCGGTGATCGACCTTGCGGTTCGCTTCGGTCGCACGGCTAGCGGCGTGGGGAAGCGCACCTGCATCGTCATCGTCGAAACCGAACACGCGGGGGCGCTCTACACCCTGGGATTGATCGTCGATGGCGTCAACGCGGTGATGGAGATTGCTGCCGGGAGCATCGAACCCGCCCCGGCTTTCGGTACGCGCGTCAATGCCGACTTCATTGCCGGAATGGCGCGCGTCAATGGCCGCTTCGTGATCATTCTCGACATCGCGCGCGTCCTGTCGATCGACGAAATGGTGTCGATCAACCCGCCCGCGATGATTGAAAACCTAAAACCTATCTGAATGAAACGTGAGGCGGTAATGGCACGAGAAATCAAGGTCATGGTCGTCGACGATTCGGCCGTGGTACGTCGGGTCATGAGCACCATCCTCGACCGCGATCCCGGGATCCGTGTTATCGCCACGGCTCACGATCCGATCTTCGCGATCGAAAAAATGCGCCGCGACTGGCCTGACGTGCTGACCCTCGACATCGAAATGCCGCGCATGGACGGCATCACCTTTCTCGGCCAACTGATGGCGGAACGACCGACGCCGGTGGTGATCTGCTCATCGCTGACCACCGTCGGGGCGGAAACAACCCTGCAGGCCCTGGCAGCCGGGGCCGTCGCGATCATCAGCAAGCCCGGCCTCGGCGTCGGGAGTTTTCTTGAGGATTCGAGCGATAACCTGATCGCTGCCGTCAAGGCTGCCGCGCGTGCCAACATGGGGGCCGTGCAGCGTGGCGCCCGCACCGCAGCGGTACACAGTCCGGCAACGCCGCGTCTGGCGATGGCGCAGACGACCGAGCGCCTGGTCGCCATCGGCACCTCCACCGGCGGAACGGTCGCTCTGGAAGCACTGCTGACCGAATTGCCGCGCGTCTCGCCGGGAATCGTCATCGTCCAGCACATGCCGGAGATGTTTACCGCTGCTTTTGCCGCACGCCTTGATGGCCTCTGTGAAATCTCGGTGCAGGAAGCGAGGAACGGGCAACGCGTCCTGCCCGGTCTGGCACTGATTGCGCCCGGCGGCAAGCACATGCAACTGACGCGTAGCGGCGCGCAATACCTGGTCGAGGTAAAGGATGGACCACCGGTCAATCGCCATCGCCCATCGGTCGATGTGCTGTTTCGATCGGTGGCCAAGTATGCCGGCAACAATGCCATGGGTGTGATCATGACCGGCATGGGCGATGACGGCGCGCGCGGACTGAAGGAGATGCACGATGCCGGCGCTTATACGTTGGCACAGGACGAGGCGACTTGTATCGTTTACGGCATGCCGAGGGAAGCTGTCAAACGGGGCGCGGTCGATCGCAGCTTGCCGCTTGCTGCGCTGGCAACGGCGATCATGAGCGGTCCTCCCGCTTCGCGATCCGGGATGGCTGGGTTGTAGGAGGTGATCCACTTCTGACGTAAACTAAGCGGTCGAACCAACGGAAAGCCACGCCATGTCCCGCTCCACTCTGAAGCTGCCTAACAAGAAGCCCGCTGCTGTCGTCGGCGACACCCGCGCAGCCACCCGCAAACCGATCCGCGGCGGCTCCCAGCTGGCAAAGCACAACGCCGCGCGGCGTACCGACAGCCAATCGACAGCACCGGCTGCCCCAGGCGGCAAGCATGGCCAGCGAACCAATCATCCGGCGCGTTTCCACAGCGAACTCCCGAGGGCAGCCGCCAGCCCGATCGAGCAGCTTGCAGCCACCCTTCCGATGAGGCAGGAAAGCGCAGTGCCCGCCTCGGAAGCTCGCCGCATAGCCACCGACCGCCAGCCAGCCAGCCCGGCCCGGCCTGGCCAGCAGGCGAAGAAGACTTATCCGCAACGTGGCATTGCCCGCAGTACCGGCGCGCGCGCCTTTCCCCCGGCGCCGCCGCGCGCCAGCCATGACGCCGTGCGGCCGGCGCTCGGCGATAGCGACCCGCCGGTCGTTGCCGTACAAGCACCGCGGAAACGACCGGCAGAGGCGCCCACTGCCGCGCCGGCAGTGGGCGCCAGCACGCCGCATGGCTTGGCAAAGGAGTCGCCACGGCTGGCAAAACGGGTCAGCGAAATCGCCACGTGCTCCCGCCGCGAAGCCGATGAATGGATCGAGAACGGCTGGGTCAGCGTAGATGGCGAGGTCATCACCCGCCTCGGGGCACGCGTCAACCCCAAGGCAAGGATCGAGATCAAGGATGCCGCCGACAAACACCCCAGCGAAAGCGTCACCATTCTGTTCAACAAGCCGAGCCACCCGGTCGTTGCCGGGTCCGCAGGCGAGCGCGATGATGCCGTTGCCCTGATCCGTCCCGACAACCTCTGGGCAGAAGACGGCACCATCTTCCGCTTCCAGGCCAGGCATCTGCGCGGCCTGGCGCTGGCCGGCAAACTCGATGCCGACGAGGGCGGCCTGCTGGTGTTCACGCAGGAAGGTAGCGTCGCGCGCCGCCTGACGGGGAGGGATGCGAGACTCGAGAAAGAATACCATGTCCACATCGAAGGCGAATTGTCGTCGGCTGGCCTGGAGCGGCTCAGGCATGGCCTGTCACTGGACAAGGTCAAGCTGCTGCGCGCGCAGGTCTCGTGGTTGAACGAGCAAAAACTGCGTTTCGTTCTGCACGAGAGCAGAAAGCGGCAGATTCAGGGCATGTGCGAACAGGTTGGCTTGCGCGTTACCGAGATCAAACGCGTGCGCATCGGCAGCGTTTCGCTCGGCAAGCTGGCTGTCGGGCAATGGCGCTATCTGCGCGCTGATGAGCGCTTCTGAAAAAGGCCCGGCCGATGCCCGATAATCCCTCGCCAAAGGATCTCGAAGGCTGGCTGGCCTTCATCAGCAGAGCCGAATTGCCCATCCTGCGCCAGACGGTGCGCCACCTCGACGAAGCGCGACAGCAAGCCGACCAGATCAGCGGCCGCGACATCACTGACATCGTGCTGCAGGATCCGCTGTTGGCCATCCGCGTGCTGGCCTATATTCAGGAGGTCAGCCACGGTCGCCTGCACAGCGACATCACGAACATTGCCAGTGCGGTAATGATGCTTGGCATCGATCCGTTCTTCCGGAAGTTTGAACAGCCGCTCACCCTCGAAACAATGCTGCGCGGTCAGCGGCAAGCCCTGCTGGGCGTCCTGCAGGTGATCCTGCGAATGCAGCGCGCAGCGCGCTATGCACATGACTGGGCTTTTGCGCGGCATGACATGAATGTTGAGGAAGTCGCTCTTGCCGCGCTGCTGCACGACCTTGCAGAGAGTCTGCTGTGGTGTTTTGCCCCGGACCGCGCGATCGAGATTCGCTCCCGGCTGCAGGCTGACTGCCGGCTGAACGACACCGATGTCCAGCGGGAAGTGCTCGGGATTGCGCTGGCCGATCTGCAATTGGCACTCTGTAGAGCCTGGCACCTGCCCGAACTGCTGACGACCTTGATGGATAGCGGCAATGCCGCTCTGTCCAGGGTTCAGAACGTGCAACTAGCGGTCAATCTTGCCCGCCACTCGACCGAGGGCTGGAATCATCCGGCGATCCCGGACGACCTCAACGCCGTCCAGAGTCTGTTGCACATCAGTCGCGAGAAGCTGCTCAACCGCCTGCAACTGCCGACGGAAGTCCTGCCCAGGTTTCTCGGCGAGGGCTAGGTCATTTCGGAAAAAGGGGGCTCGGACAAACGCTTCATTTTTACTGGCTGTAATGGTTGAGCGGGTCGGCGGGCGGGGCGGGCCTTCGGCGGCAGTCAGGGGACGAGATCAGCAGGTTACTGGTGGATCGGCCTCGGGAGCCTCGACGATTCGTCAGCGTGTTGCCCATAGCGCAGCACGACTGCGAGGTGATGGCCGGCAACTAGCGCTGCTGCGGTATAGTGCCCGCCTCATTCCGCTTGGCGATATGCCCCCATGTTACGTGTGCAACTCTTTGCCGTTATCTTCATCGAAGGATTCTGCTCGCTTGGCGCCGAGGTCATCGCGCTGCGCCAGATCATTCCGCACATGGGCAGTTCGATCGTCGTCACCGCGCCGACCATCGCGTTCTTTCTGCTCGCGTTGGCGCTTGGCTATCATGCTGGCGCGAAAATCGCCGAGGACTATCTCGAAGTTGTCGCCAGGAACTTCCTGATCGCGGCGCTGCTGATCGGCATCGGTCTGGCGGGAGTCGGCGTTGATCTGATCTTCGCTTCGCTGCGGCCACCCGAAATTGCCTATCTGGCGCTTGTCACCGGCGTACTCTGCCCGATCGCCTGGCTGCTCGGGCAGACCGTGCCGATCCTCAGCAACCTGCTGCAGCACCAACGCGTCGGCGAGGCCAGCGGCCAGGCGTTGTACTACTCGACGCTCGGATCTTTCCTGGGTTCGCTGTCGCTGTCGCTGCTGGTCATGCAATGGCTCGGCGTTTCCGCAGCCATCGCGCTCTGCGCGCTGTTGCTGGTCGTTGGCTACGCGCTGCTGCGTGGCCGCAGTTGGACGACGGCAGTGTCCGGCCTCGCCGTCGCTGCGCTGGTGCTGGCCGCCAACGCCTGGCTGCGCCCGCAGATCGAGACTGCCTACGCCAGCTATCTGGTGATGCCGGTCCAGTACGAGGGCGCGATCAACGGGCGCGCCCTGAAAAACAATAGCTCATTCGCCTCATTGATCGACGAGGCCGAACCGCCGCACTATGCCCGCTATATCCGGCATATCCGCAGCTTCCTGCTCGACGATATGGGCTTCCGCGACCGCCGGATCCTGGTTCTCGGCGCCGGCGGTTTCACGCTCTCGCATCGTGAGACGAGCAACCACTACACCTATGTCGATATCGATCCGGCGGTGCGCACCATTGCCGAGACCCATTTCCTCCGCGATACGGCAAACGGAGAGTTCATCGCCGATGACGCCCGCCGCTTCGTGGTCCGTACCGGGCAGCGCTTTGCGGCGGTGCTGCTCGATGTCTATGGCTCGCATACCTCGATCCCCGGCCACCTCGTCACCCGTGAATTCTGGCAGGCGACGCGCCGGGTGCTCGAAGCCGACGGCGTGTTGATTGCCAACCTGATTCTCGACAGCGCCCTCGCCACGCCCTATTCGCGCAACCTGCTGGCGACCATCGAGAGCATTTACGGCCGCTGCGCCGTCGAAGTGCTGCAGAAGCGACAGCAGCTTGCCAATGTAGTCGTCATCTGCCGCAACGGCGAACCGCCGGAGCCCGTCAGACTCTTCGTCGACGAACGCAACAGCGCCGATTTCGACTTCGCGCGTTCGCGCTGAGCGGCCGTTGCGCGTCCATGACGAAGGCACCCTGCTTACGGACCAGCGAACGGTCCTGACTTTTTCAAGGTACCCCGATCATGAAAGTCATGACCCTTTCCCCTTTCACACGAGTGGGAGATGAATGCAGACACAATCCTTGCTGTGGCGAGCGTTGCCTCCGCCACAGATTTTAGTGGAATGAATCCTGTCGAGGTGGCAGAATGGGATCCCCATCGTCGATTCTCAAAGGAAGCACCATGTACGCCAATCCTGTACGTTCGATCTGCATGGTACTGGCCATGCTCCTGTCTGCGTTCATTGTAGCGCCCGCTGTCGCAGACAGCACCACCGAACTCGACCGAGCATCGCGAGCAGCGCTCAACAGGCTGCTGGCCAAAGTGCCTGCGGCCAGGACACTCAACGCCAAGGCCTCCGCCGTGCTAGTGTTTCCCAGCATCACTAAGGCTGGACTGGTCGTCGGCGGCCAGTACGGTGAGGGCGTTCTGTGGCGTGACGGCAAGGCCGTGGGGCGTTACAGTACCGCTGGCGCGTCGTACGGGCTGCAGGCGGGAGCACAAAAGTACGGCTACGCGATGTTCTTCATGAATGAAAAGGCGCTGCAAGCGCTTGATGCCAACGAAGGCTTCGAAGTCGGGATCGGTCCGAGCATCGTGATCATTGATGAGGGAATGGGCCAATCCCATACCACCACCACCATGCAGGACGACATCTACGCCTTCATTTTCGGTCAGAAGGGGCTGATGGCAGGGATCGGCCTGCAGGGCAACAAGATCAGCAAACTCAATCCGTGAGCGCCTGCCGCCAGAGAGCGGCGATTATCGCGAGCTGCCGAGCTGCTGCTGAAACGACGGCCCGGAGAGGCATATTCCGGGTTTCCGCCACCGGCGATGAAGCTTTCCGGTTTAACGCTACGCCCTGGCTGGATCGAGGCACGGAGCAAGTTCGGCCTCATCACACCAGTCCAGGCCCGAGCTTCGAAATTTTTTCCGCATGGCCTTGCAGGTCAGGGCGCGCTCATCTTCTACCCCATTTCTTTCGCACTAAGATTACGTTAAGGATGTCGCGATAGGATGGCGTCCGTGTTTGCAGTTCCGGTCAAAGCACCGGGCTCGCAGGCCGAAGTTGCTTTTTTCGCCAATCTCCATTCGCCATGAAAGACCGATCAGATGAACAAGCCTCGCGCATTTACCGCCGCCGCCCTGCTGGCCATCACCACCAGCTTTGCTAGCAGCACTTTCGCTGCTGACAGCAAGACCGCCGCCCCGGCACCAGCTGCCGCCACTGCCACAGCGCAGGAAATCAGCAAGGAACAGGCGGTCGAAATGGCCCTCAGGGCGCACCCTGGCACGGTCACCAAGGCCTATGAAGACACCAAGAAGGGCAAGAAGACTTGGGAAGTCAAGATCAATGGCAACGACGGCAAGAAGTGGGAAGTCCACTACGAAATCAAGACCGGCGCTCTGGTTTCCGAAGAAGGCAAGTAAGCAGCAGCTCTTCGTCAGTGAGCTGATCCACACACGCGCTTTCTTGTTGTTGGCAGGGAAGCGCTGTCAAAAACCGTCCACTCAATATCATGGGCACGTCAACCGATTCGACTGAAATCCCTGTCTGGGACCCGCTGCTTCGCCTGTTTCACTGGACACTGCTACTCAGTTTCTGCACGGCTTATCTTTCGGAGGGCGAGCTGTTCGAAGGTCTCCAGGACCGATTGGACGGCGAGTTGCTGCAGGTTGTGCATGTATGGGCGGGCTATGGGCTTGCCGGGCTGTTGCTGTTTCGTCTGCTCTGGGGCTTCGTCGGCCCGCGCTATGCCCGCTTCAGCGACTTTGTTTATCGCCCCGGCGAAATCCTCGCTTATCTTTACGGGGTGCTGACGCTGCGCGCTCCCCGCCACCTCGGACACAACCCTGCCGGTGGGGCGATGATCGTCGCCATGCTGCTGGCCTTGACGGCGACCGTCGTCACCGGCCTGTCGCTGTACGGCGCCGACAAGGGGCTGGGACCACTGGCGGGATGGTTTACCGGGAGCAGTGACACCCTGATCGACGCCATCAAGGAAGCCCATGAAGTGGCCACCAACGGCACGCTGCTGCTGATCGCAGGCCACCTGATCGGCGTCGTTTGGGAAAGTCTTTTGCACCGCGAAAATCTGGTACGCGCAATGATCACTGGCCGCAAGCGTATGTGAGATGACAGCTTGCAGCGATGGCTTGATGCCTGCACAAGGCGATCTTCACGAATAGCGATAGCACGTGCCATCGCGTCACGGTCAGCCCCAGCCCGATACGATCAGGGGGCACCGGCGGCGCGTCGGCACCCCGACCCCTGGGATTTGCTCGTAGGTTGGGCTGCGTTCCTCCGCCGAACCTACGGCTACTGATGCTCATCTACACCACTGCTTTTCACACGGAATACCATCGTAGTTTCCGTCCATCTTTGTGCCAGGGCAATTCTTCAAGAAATAAGTCGCCTCCGCACATGAGGTCATCTGAGCACAATGGGTTCGTCCGTCGCATTTGAACTGGGATGAGGTGGTAGCGTCGGTGGTGGCGTCGTTGCTGCGCGAAACCCCTGACCTGCCTTGTGTACCACTGTCCGTTGTGCTCTGATCGGCTAACCTGTTGATCCGCGAGTTCTGGTACTTGACGTACCCTTGCCAACCAATGACGGCGAAAATTACGAGAAGGATAAGCCGCTTCATCATATACGCGTCCAGACCGCGCGTTCTCACCAGTTGATAGGCGAGGAGTGGGCGAACAACGCCGCAGATCGGCCGCACAGTATCACAGTATATATTTACGGCCTCTGAGTCGCGGCCTGTCCGGCGTTGCAGCGCGGCGCCGGTATTGATACGACCGCGACACCAAGTGTATTAGCTAGCCGACGAAGTTCTGCTCGGCGAAGCGCCAGTTGGCGAGGCTGCCGAGAAAGGTTTCGACGAACTTTGGGCGTAGGTTGCGATAGTCAATGTAGTAGGCATGCTCCCAGACGTCGACACACAGCAGGGCCTGGTCGCCGGTAGTCAGCGGCGTGCCGGCTGCGCCCATGTTGACGATGTCCACCGAGCCATCGGCTTTCCTGACCAGCCAGGTCCAGCCCGATCCGAAGTTGCCGACGGCGGAAGCCTGGAAGGCCTTCGCGAAATCCGCGAAAGAACCCCATTTGGCGTCAATGGCTGCGGCCAGGGCGCCAGTCGGTGCGCCGCCGCCGTTGGGTGCCAGGCAATTCCAGAAAAATGTGTGGTTCCAGACCTGCGCCGAGTTATTGTAAATCCCGCCTGCCGGTGCCTTCCTGACGATCGCCTCGAGGTCAAAGGCCTCGTATTCACTTCCCTTGATCAGGTTGTTGAGGTTGGTCACGTAGGCCTGGTGGTGCTTACCGTAGTGGTATTCCAAGGTTTCCTGCGACATGTGCGGAGCAAGAGCGTCGATGGCAAAGGGGAGGGGTGGCAACTGATGTTCCATGGATGTTCTCCGTAAGGCTTGTTATGGGGCGAAATAAGGACGACGTGCAAACTCGGGGGGGCCTTGCATGGCCATGACCGTCCGCTTGGTTGCTGGATTCTATTCGGGGCTTGCGGCGCTGGCAATGGCGGGCGCTGCGAAAGCGATGCCATCTTCTTCGGAAACGTTCAGTACCACCGCCTCGGCACGTCCACGGTGGAAGAAGACAGCGATTTGCTGCCCAGGTTCCAGGGCCTTGCTCGCGCGAATGATCTGTCCCTGTGCATTGCTGACAACACAGTAGCCGCGGGCGAGTACCGCCGCCGGATGGAGGTGCGAGAGACCAGCCGACAGGAGCTCGAGGTCAGCGTGCCTGGCCTGCGCGGTCGTCTGCCAGGCGCTGCGCAGTCGTGCTGCCAGCGCTTCGAGGTGGCCGGCCTGGCGCACTGGATCGGGGCGGATCAGCAGCAGGTGACGGGTGAGGCCGAGCAGTGTCGCCCGCGCCTGCGCGTTGGCTTGCAGCAGGCCAGCGCGCAGGCGGCGTTGCAGCTTGTACAGATTATCCTGGTGGCGGGCCAGGTACTGCGATGGGCTCTGCAGTCGGTGTGCGAGCCAGTCCAGATGTTGGCCTCGTTGGTTGAGGTGCTGATCGATCAGGCGGCGCAGGGCAAGTCGATAGGGGGCGAGGCGGGCGAGCAGCGCAACCTGTTCGGGTGCGGCCAACTCGGCTGCGGCGGTGGGGGTTGGCGCACGTTGATCGGCAGCGAAATCGGCGATGGTGAAGTCTGTTTCATGACCAATACCGCTAATCACCGGCAATGGACAGGCGCGCATCGCCCGTGCGACGGCCTCGTCGTTAAAAGCCCAGAGGTCTTCGATACTGCCCCCCCCTCGACACACGATCAGCACATCGCATTCCCGGTGCTCGCCAGCGCAGCATATGGCTGCGGCGATCTGGGCGGCCGCGCCGTCACCCTGTACCGGTGTAGGGTAGATGACGATGCCGACCTGGCCGGCGCGGCGTCTGAGCGTGCTCAGGACATCGCGTAGCGCCGCCGCCTGCGGTGAGGTGACGATGCCGATGCAGCGTGGAAATGCCGGCAGGAGTCGCTTGGCAGAGCTGTCGAATAGGCCTTCGCGCGCAAGTTTGTCCTTAAGGCGAAGAAATTGTTCGTAGAGGTGGCCGACACCGGCGCGACGAGCCGCTTCGACGTTGAGCTGGAAATCGCCGCGTGCCTCGTAGAGCGTCACCAGCACGCGGGCTTCGATGTTCTGGCCGTTCTCCAGTCGCCAGCCGAGCAGTTGCGCACGGCTGCGGAACATGACACAACGGACCTGCGCGGCGCTATCCTTGAGCGAGAAGTAGACATGTCCGGAAGATGCATGGCTGAGATTGGACACCTCTCCAGCCACCCAGCAGAGAGGAAAGACTGCTTCGAGTCGCTCGCGGGCAAGGCGATTGAGGACGGCCACCGGGAGCACCGGCATCGGCGCGACCAAGTCGTTGGTGCTGGCGGGAAGGTCTGACATGCGGGAATTCTACAGGGCAGTCGGCGCCTTGCGCAGCCAGCGATGCAGGCATCGCGTCCCCTTGTTGGCCGATGCGCAGCGATCGGCACCGGTCTGCTCGCTGCACGCTTTCCCGGCAGGCAGAAAACACCTTCCATGATAAGCACTTGGTCGTTTCACCAACAGGCTAGCGGTATGCTTATCCACAGATTCTGTGGAGAGAGAAAGATGCACGATCCGGTGGTGGGAAGCTTCGGGGCTTGCTGCAAACGTCGGTGCAGGCTAAAGTGCCCATTTGTGAAAATCTCCCGGAGGAAGACGTGTTTTCCATCGTTCAGGCCGCTGGTTGGCCAATCTGGCCCTTGCTTCTGGCGTCGATCATCGCCGTCGCGCTGATTCTCGAGCGTCTGGTGGCGCTGCGACGCAGTAAAGTCGTCCCGCCAGGCCTGCTGCAGAGGGTCGTCGCCGAGTACCGGCAGAAGGGGGTGACCGCTGCCATGCTCGGTGATCTCGAAGCACAATCGCCGCTCGGTCGCGTCCTCGGTGCCGGTTTGCGCAATGTCGGCAGCTCGCGCGAGATCATGAAGGAAGCAATCGAGGAGGCCGGTGGCGTCGTGTCGCACAACCTTGAACGTTATCTGACGACGCTGGGCACGATTGCGTCGATCAGCCCCCTGATGGGCCTGTTTGGTACCGTGGTTGGCATGATCGAGATTTTCGGGTCGCAGGCCCCGGGTGGCAGCAACCCCATACAGCTCGCGCACGGCATCTCGGTGGCGCTGTACAATACCGGATTCGGGCTGCTGATCGCGATTCCGAGCATGATCTTCTGGCGGCATTTTCGGGCCTTGGTGGACAGTTTCGTGGTCGAGATGCAACAACAGGCGGTACGTCTGGTCGAGGTTCTGCACGGCCAGCGCAACTCCTGAGAGGAACGGGTCATGAACTTTCGCCGCGGTCGCGCCAGTGACATTCCCGAAATCAACCTGATCCCGCTGATCGACGTGCTGTTGGTAATCATCATCTTTCTGATGCTGACGACTACCTACGCCAAGTTTTCCGGTCTGGAGATCAACCTGCCGACTGCCGACGCCAGCAAGCAGACCGAGACCCCCAACGAAATCAGTGTTGGGCTGACGGCTGCGGGCCAGGTGTTGGTTAACAAGGTGCCGCTGTCCACGGCCAGCGTACAGACGATCAGCGAAGCCTTGCGGCGGGCTGCCGGCGACACCAAGGAACCGCTTATCGTGATCAATGCCGATGCCAAGGCCAATTATCAAAGCGTCGTCGACATCATGCAGGCGGCGCAAACGGCCGGCTATCCACGGATTTCCTTCGCGACCCAATCACCGCCCTGATGGCTCGTGCCGGCATGGCGCAGCGCCTGATCGGCTGCTGGTACCAGCACCGTCTGGCGCTGGAACTCTGGCCCTTGCTACCGTTTTCCTGGCTGTTCGGAGGACTGGTCGTACTGCGCCGCTGGCTGTACCGCGCTGCGCTATTGCGCTCGCATCGCTTGCCGGTGCCGGTGGTGGTGGTCGGCAACCTGACTGTCGGCGGTAGCGGCAAGACCCCCTTGGTATTGTGGTTGGTGAACCGCTTGCGCGAGCAGGGCTGGCGACCGGGGATCATCAGTCGTGGCTACGGCGGCAGTGACGGGCAGGTGCGTCCGGTGGACGCTTCCTCGACGTCTTCACTGGTCGGTGATGAACCTTTGTTGCTGGCCAGACGCAGCGGCGTTCCGGTCTTCGTCGGCCGTGACCGGCCTGCCGTCGGGCAGGCCTTGCTGGCAGCGCACCCAGAATGTGACGTGATCGTTTCCGACGATGGCCTGCAGCACTACCGCCTGCAACGCTCGATCGAACTGGTGGTCTTTGACGGACGCGGCGCAGGCAACGGCCGACTGCTGCCGGCCGGCCCCCTGCGGGAATCCTTGCGGCGTCTGGCGGGGGTGAGTGCCGTGGTGTGGAATGGAGGCCCACCGGAGACACGGGTGGTGGAAGCAGCCCGGCGCTCACCGCAATTCGACATGCGCCTGGTCGGCCGGCATTTCGTTGCCGTGAGCGGAGAACAGCGCCGCTGTGCTGGGGCCGATCTGCAGGATCGCAAGCTTTACGCGGTTGCCGGGATTGGCGATCCGCTCCGCTTCTTCCGGCAGCTGCAAGCTCTCGGGCTCGAGTTCACAGCGCATCCCTTTCCCGATCACCATGCCTACCAGGCCAGCGATCTGGCCTTTGCCAGGGACGGGGTACTGCTGATGACCGAGAAAGATGCGGTAAAATGCGCGTCGCTGGACATCGGCGAAGCCTGGATGCTACCGGTCGAGGCGGTCATCGGTTGTTCACCACCCGGCCAAGCCACCCTGTTCGAGACCATTCTGGAGAAACTGCATGGACGCACGCCTGCTTGATATTCTCGTCTGCCCGATCTGCAAGGCCAATCTCGAATACCGCAGGACGCAATCTGAACTACTGTGCAAGCCGTGCAGGCTGGCTTTTCCGATCCGCGACGGGATCCCGATCATGCTCGAAGAAGAGGCACGCCAGTTCTCGAGCGACGAACTCTGACCGCGGGGCAAATGAAGCTTTGGGGGATTGAAAGTGCTGTCCGCTGGACGGAGGAGGGGATGATGCACTTCAAGGTCGTCATTCCCGCGCGCTATGCCTCGACCCGTTTGCCGGCCAAGCCTCTGCTCGACCTCGGGGGCAAGCCGATGGTCGTGCGGGTGGCCGAGCGTGCGCTGCTTTCGGGGGCAGAGGAGGTGGTCGTGGCGACCGACCACGTGGAGGTGCTGGCGGCTGTCGAGCGGCACGGCCTGCGCGCCTTGCTGACGCGAGCGGAGCACGCGAGCGGCACCGAGCGTCTGGCCGAGGTGGTCGAGCTGTCGGGCTGGCTGGACGATACGATCGTGGTCAACGTACAGGGCGATGAGCCATTGATCAATCCGGTCTGGATCGTCCACGCGGCCGCTCGGCTGGAGGGGAGTGGTGCGAAGATCGCTACCCTGGCTCATCCACTGTCGGAGGCGGCCGATTTTTTCAACCCGAACATTGTCAAGGTGGTCCTGGCGGCCAGTGGCGACGCCCTCTATTTTTCGCGAGCGCCGATTCCCTACGCGCGCGATCACTTCGCTCGCGAGGCCGGCGGTGAGACCTTGCCGGTCGGGCTGCTTGCCTATCGGCACATTGGCCTGTACGCCTATCGCGCGCATTTCCTGCGTACCTACTCTGGCCTGGCCCCGTCGCCACTGGAAAACCTGGAAGCGCTCGAGCAGTTGCGTGCCTTGTGGCATGGTCTTCGCATCAGTGTGGCAATTGTCGATGATCTGCCGAGTGCTGGCGTGGATACCCCGGAAGATGCACAGCGCGTGCAGAAATGGTTCAAAAACGTTTGACCGTACGCGCATTTGAGGGTAAGTTTCGGCCTGTTGATCACGACAGCGTTCTGCCACAGTTCGGTAGCTGGAGTGCAAGTATATGAAGTTTTGGATAAACCGCTTGATTTGATGATCTCAGAGGGTGAACCATGAAACTCATTCTGCTCGGTGCCCCAGGCGCTGGCAAAGGCACTCAAGCCCAGTTCATTCGTGAAAAATTCGGCATTCCGCAAATCTCCACCGGTGACATGCTGCGTGCAGCGGTGAAAGCCGGCACCCCCCTAGGTGTCGAGGCCAAGAAGGTCATGGATGCGGGTGGTCTGGTCTCGGACGAGATCATCATTGGTCTGGTCACGGATCGCCTGCAGCAGGACGACTGCCGGGGCGGTTATCTGTTTGACGGTTTCCCGCGCACCTTGCCGCAGGCCGAGGCGATGAAGGTCGCCGGTGTGGCTCTCGACTTTGTGCTCGAAATCGACGTGGCCGACGAAGAAATCATCGATCGAATGAGCGGGCGGCGCGTGCATCCGGGTTCGGGTCGCACCTACCACCTCCGCTTCAATCCACCCAAGCTGGCTGGAAAAGACGATGTCACCGGCGAGGACCTCGTTCAGCGCGATGATGATCAGGAAGAAACGGTCAGGAAGCGGCTGCAGATCTATCATTCGCAGACCAAGCCGCTGCTGGAGTACTACCGCGCCTGGGCGGCAACGGGCGATCCGAGGGCGCCGAAGTGTCGCAATATTGCAGGGGTCGGGAGCGTCGGGGAGATCATGAAGGCGGCTTTCGATGCCTTGCAATGACCGTAATCGATGAGACTGCGGCGCAGTAGTAACATCTTCAAGGTTTGAACGTTGTTCGTTTCGTGTAGCACTGAGGTAAATCCGGCTCCCAGGGATTTTCCGGGGAGTCTGGGTCACTTTAAAGAGGGAGGTTGCTTATGTCGTCAGGTTTGATGTTCGCGCTGGTGTGCGCAGTCATTGCAGTGCTTTATGGCGCGGGGATGACGAAATGGATTCTTTCGTTGCCAGCTGGCAACCCACGCATGCAGGAGATCGCTAAGGCCGTACAGGAGGGCGCTTCTGCCTATCTGGCCAAGCAGTACACGACGATCGGTCTGGTCGGTGCCGTGCTCTTCGTGCTGATCTGGTTTGCGCTCGGCAAACTGATGGCCGTCGGCTTTCTGATCGGAGCAGTGCTTTCGGGTGCGACCGGCTTCATCGGGATGAACGTTTCGGTACGCGCCAATGTGCGTACAGCCGAAGCCGCGCGCAGTGGAATTTCCGCGGCGCTCAGCGTCGCTTTCAAGGGGGGCGCGATCACCGGCATGCTGGTCGTCGGTCTCGGCCTCCTCGGCGTGGCCGGCTACTACGCCTTTCTCAAGGGTAGTGGCGCCGACTTCCAGCACTCGGTGGAACCGCTGGTCGGTCTGGCCTTCGGCGGATCGTTGATCTCGATCTTCGCTCGGCTGGGCGGTGGCATCTTCACCAAGGGGGCGGACGTTGGCGCCGACCTGGTCGGAAAGGTCGAAGCTGGTATCCCAGAGGATGATCCACGCAACCCAGCCGTCATCGCCGACAACGTTGGCGACAACGTCGGCGATTGCGCCGGGATGGCTGCCGACCTTTTCGAGACCTACGCGGTGACCGTGGTGGCGACGATGGTGCTCAGCGCGATGATGCTCAAGGGAGTTGCCGGTGCCACCGACAATCTGATCGTATACCCGCTGGTACTCGGTGGCGTGTCGATCATCGCTTCGATCATCGGTTGTTTCTTCGTGAAGGCCAGCGATGGCGGCAAGATCATGAACGCCCTCTACCGTGGTCTGGCCGTGGCCGGCATACTGGCCTTGATTGCCTTTTATCCGATCACTACCATGCTGCTCGGTAATGGCATCACCCTTGCCGACGGCAAGCTGATCAGTTCGATGAATATCTTCTGGGCAGCGGCAATCGGTCTGGTGCTGACCGGATTGCTGGTCTGGATCACCGAGTACTACACCGGTACCGATTTCTCGCCGGTCAAGCGCGTCGCCGAAGCTTCGACCACCGGCCATGGCACCAACATCATCGCCGGCCTTGCGGTTTCGATGAAAGCCTGTGCCTTGCCCGTGATCTGCGTCTGTGCGGCGATCTATATCACCTATGCGCTGGCCGGCCTGTATGGCATCGCCATTGCAGCCACTTCGATGCTGTCAATGACCGGCATCATCGTCGCGCTGGATGCCTATGGTCCGATCACCGACAACGCCGGCGGTATCGCCGAAATGTCCGGTCTGCCGAAATCGGTGCGTGACGTGACCGATCCGCTGGACGCGGTCGGCAATACCACCAAGGCCGTCACCAAAGGCTATGCCATCGGTTCAGCGGGTCTGGCTGCGCTGGTGCTCTTCGCCGACTATACGCATGCCCTGGAAATCAACTGGGGCGGGCTGCGCTTCGATCTGTCTGATCACGAGGTGATCATCGGCCTCTTTCTCGGCGGTCTGATTCCTTACCTCTTTGCCGCCATGGCGATGGAGGCGGTGGGCCGTGCCGCCGGTGCGGTGGTCATCGAAGTGCGCAGGCAGTTCAAGGAAATCAAGGGCATCATGGAAGGCAAGGCGAAGCCCGATTACTCGCGCGCCGTCGGCATGCTGACCGTCGCTGCGATCCGGGAAATGATCGTTCCGTCGCTGCTGCCAGTGCTGGTGCCAGTGCTCGTTGGTCTGCTGCTTGGCCCGAAAGCGCTGGGTGGGCTGTTGATGGGTACCATCATCACCGGCCTGTTCGTGGCCATCTCGATGACCACCGGTGGTGGTGCCTGGGATAACGCCAAGAAGTACATCGAGGATGGCCATTTTGGGGGCAAGGGCTCCGATGCTCACAAGTCGGCGGTGACCGGCGACACCGTCGGCGATCCCTACAAGGATACGGCGGGTCCTGCGGTCAACCCGCTGATCAAGATCATCAACATCGTCGCCCTGATGATCGTCCCTTTGATGGTGCCGCCGCCTGCCACGGTGGCGGCCAAGCCTGCGGCTGCGGCAGCGGTAGCGGTAGCGGTACCGGCGGCGGCCAAGCTGTACTTTGCGATAGGTGCGGCGGAAATCCCGGCCGATGCCGGCAAGACCCTCGAAGTCGTCGTTGCCTATGCCAAGGACCATCCGGCCGCGAAGCTCGCCATCTCCGGATTTCACGACACCAGTGGCAGTCAGGCGGCCAACGAAGAGGTCGCCAAGAAACGCGCGATCGCCGTACGTGATGCCCTGAAGAACGTCGGTATCGCCGAGGAGCGCATCGAACTCAGGAAGCCCATGGTGACGACCGGTACCGGAGATCCTGCCGAGGCGCGTCGTGTCGAGGTCAGCGTACAGTAATAATCGCCCTCCTTCATACTGCGCGGGCAAGCTCTCTGCCCTGATCAACGAAAAAGGCCGCTTTGCGGCCTTTTTCGTGTCCAATTGCAAGAAGACCTGCGGCTCTCTCTCAGCTAAGATTCAGTAATGGATTGAGGGTATAGGTACCGGTCAGACTCGCCTCGGCAAGAATGTGTCCCTGCATTGCCGCGCGCAGTTGCTGGCCGGTCAGCTTGCCATCGATGTCCAGCCTGGCGACATCCAGTGCGAAAACCGTAAATACGTAACGGTGGACAATCTCGTCGTTCCAGGGCGGGCAGGGTCCATCGTAGCCGTAGTAGTCGCCACGCATGTCATTGTCGCCTGCGAACCATTGGGTATAGTCATTGATTCCCTGGCGGGCATCATGCGGGGCGTGCGGACCGGGTTTGCCGCGCGGCGTGACATCATTGGAAAATTCGCCTGCCTTGATCTCGCCGAGTGTGGCCGGCAAATCAAGCAGCACCCAGTGAAAGAAGTCGACCCGCGCCAGCGATGCCGGAACCGTGCGATCTTCCTGGTTGACATCATCGCCCTGGCTCGGTACGTCCGGGTCGTGACAGATAAGGGCGAACGAGCGTGTTCCCTCCGGCGCACTACGCCATGCCAAATGCGGGTTGCGATTGCTGCCCAGGCAAACGTGGTGTTCGGGGTCGGGAATACAGAATGCAAACTCACCCGGGATCGGTTGCCCGTCACTGAAGCTGCTGCTGATCAATATCATCGTAAATCTCCTCCTGATTGATTACTCGGCCGCGCTGCGTTTGAAGTCGCGCAGGCGGAAACCTGCGGCCCATAGTGTAGCGAAATAGACGCTTGCACCGAAGCCAACCGAGACGGAAAGACGCAGCAATCGTTCTCCCAGGCTCCAGTTGAGCCAATCAGCCGTTGGGCCGATCACAAACCACAGCGTAGCGCCCATGCTCAGCATGGCAAGAGCGAGTCTGCCGTAGAACAGCAGCCAGCCAGGTTGCGGGGTATAAATGCCGCGCTGGCGAAGGCCACGGTAGAGCAGCGAGGCGTTGAGACTGGCAGCAAGCCCGATCGCGAGGGCCAGGCCGGCATGTTGTAGCCAGCCGATCAAGAGCAGGTTCAGCACTTGCGTAACGAACAGGGTCAGCAGTGCGATCCTGACCGGGGTGCGGATATTCTGCCGAGCATAAAAGCCTGGCGCCAGCACTTTGACCAGAATCAGGCCGAGAAGCCCGACACTGTAGGCAACCAATGCATCGCGCGTCCTGAACACGTCATTGGCGGTGAAAGCTCCATGATGGAACAGCGTGGTAATCAGCGGCACAGCGAGAATGCCGAGTGCCAGAGCAGCCGGCGCCGCCAGCAGAAAGGTTAGCCGCAAACCCCAGTCGAGCAATCGGGAATACTCATCGTGTTGCTCAGCGGCATGGCATTTGGCCAGTGAGGGAAGCAGGATGGTGCCGAGTGCGGCGCCGAGCATGCCTGCAGGAAACTCCATCAGGCGGTCTGCGTAGTAGAGCCAGGAAACGCTGCCGGTACTCAGGAATGAAGCAAAAACGGTGTTCAGCAACAGGCTGACCTGCGCCACGGAAACGCCAAGTACGGCCGGCGCCATCAGGCGGAAAATGCGCCTGACCCCCTCGTCGTGCAGATTGATCGAGAATCGCGGCAGCATGCCAAGACGCCGCAGGCTGGGAATCTGGAAAACGAGTTGCAGGGCGCCACCAAGAAAGACAGCCCAGCCCAGGGCCATGACCGGTGGATCAAAGTAGGGGGTGGCAAGGAGCGCCATCAGTATGAACGAAACGTTGAGCAGCACCGGCGTGAATGCGGGGACGGCGAAGCGGCTCCAGGTATTGAGAATGCCACCGGTCAGCGCGACCAGCGACATGAAAAGGATGTAGGGGAAAGTGATGCGCGTCAGTTTGACGGTCAGGGAAAACTTCTCGGGGTCATCGGTAAAACCTGGGGCTGAAAGGTACACAAGTACCGGTGCGCCCGCCATGCCGAGCAGGGTCACCGCCAGCACGACGAGAAACAGCAGACTCGCGACACGGTCTACCAGCTGCCGGGTCTCCCCGGCTGAACGCTGGTTCCGGTATTGCCCTAGGACCGGAACGAAGGCCTGCGAAAAAGCGCCCTCGGCAAACAGGCGGCGTAGCAGGTTGGGGAGTTTGAAGGCGACAAAGAATGCGTCGGTCAGCGCTCCGGCGCCGAAAGCGCGGGCGATCACGAAATCGCGGACAAAGCCGAGTATACGCGACAGCAAGGTCATGCTGCTGACGGTGGCGAGGGTCTTCAGGAGGTTCATTGTCTATCCGGGGGCGCCACTCGGACGCAAACCCGTCATCTTAGCGCCTGGGCCTTGGCACGCAAAACGCGGGACACGTATTCCGGGCAGCCAGCGGGCATTTGCCTGCCTACTGGCTGGTCGCCGTTTGCTGGACTGACGGATGGTAGCCGCTCAGTTCCATAAAACCGACGCCACGATGCGAGCCACTCAACTTGACCGCACCTTCCCAATAGACGTTCAGCGTCGTTGTCCGGGCGTCGAACTCACTGGCGCGGATCACCGGGTCGACTTTCAGCTTGAGGCCCGTGGCGGGTACTACGATCGTCCAATGGACCGGGTAGAGTACCCCCCCTGAAGAAGGACTTTTCCAGGTGCCGCGGGAGGTCGCCTGGAAGTCGGATGCGCCGAGTGCACTGACCTCGCCGTCCTTGCTATAGGTTCCCATGCGCAGTACTGGCTCGCCCTGGCGATCGAAAAGTTCGAAGATCATCAAGTCCGCGCCATCTGTCAGTTGCAGCGCAAACCAGTTCCAGCGCAGCTTTGCCGCTTCGAAGTCACCCCACTGATGATCGAACCAGACTTCGCCATGCACCTTCCTGGCAGTGCCGCCAATGGTCAGAATTCCCTGGGCAGCCATGCGTGGACGCGAAGTGTAATAACTCATGCCGGCGACACCGAAATCCAGCAGGCCGGCGATCGGCGTACCCGGTGCCTGGTGCAGGAGCGGTTGGCGGCTGTCATTGAGCTGCAGATCGAGCGCAAAATCCTTGCCGGCCATCTTCGCCGCATGTTGCGCGCCATCGCCCTGCAATTGCCAGCTACCGAACTTGAAAGAAAATCCGTCACGGCGTCCGTCCGATGGGTTGCCTGCGGTGCGTGCCTGCTCGGTATAAAGCTTCTCGGTCTGATGGTCGAGTAGTGAGCCGTGGAATACGGTATGGGTGAGAGTCCCTTTACGCAGGAAGGAAGCGATATGAAACGAATAACGTTCGCCTGAGTCGGTTTGCAGGTGGCCACTGTAGTACCACCATTCAGTGAGCATTTCATGTGCAGCATCATCGGCGGGTAGCTTCACCGGTGGCATCGTGTTGGACACCATTGTCGCCGACTGCTCGGTTGCCCCACCTGCACTTGCAGCCAGAGGTATCCTATTGGAGCTGGTGAAGAAAACCCAGCCGACCGCCACCATCATGATCAGCCAGCCGGCAATGACCAGCCAGCGATAGCGTCTGAACCAGCGCGACGAACCGGGGCGGGCCTTGCCACGGCCTTGCTGCCGAATTCCATACGAGCGACTTGTGCCAGTGTTCATTCGAACAGTTCCTCTCGTGTCTTCAGTATTCGACCGGTATGCGTAGTGTCTGCGATCCCGATCTTTCCGCCAAGACTATCCGGCGAGAGGAGGACGGTGGCAAGGGCCTGGATGAATGCTCAGTCAGCCAGTTTGCCCGCAACGAAGTCGATCAGCGTCGCCAACGAAGCGAACACCGATCCGTCGATCTCGTCATCTTCGACCGTAAACCCGAAATGTTCTTCGAGCGTGGTAATCAGGGAGACTACCGCCATCGAATCCAGTTCGGGAATTGCGCCGAGCAAGGGGGTGTCGAGCGCGAATTCACTCGCCCGGCCCTTGAGGCTCAAGACCTCGTCAAGAACGGCGACCACTTCGTTTCTGATATCCATGTAAGCTCCTGTAAGGGGATTTCCCCGCTTGCCGCCCGCTGGACAAGCGAGGTTGGTGATTTAGCGGCGATTATACCGGTCGAAATAGGGCACTTTGTGCAATAGGTCACTTTGCTACCCTTGCTAGGCCGATTCAGCCCTGCACGGCAACGCTTCAGAGGTTCATAATAGAGCGCTCGATGAACGCCTCTCCAACCCACTTGATTCCCGATCGGGCGCAGACGCTCGTGGTGCTTCGGCTCCTGCGGCAGCGTCGGTCCATGCTGATGCTGAGGGGTGACGACGATGGCTATGGCAGCCGTTGGTTGCTCGATGGTCAGCAGATTCAGCCGGTGATCGCCAAGTACCTGATGGATGCTGGCTTTATCGCCGATACCGGGGCGACCGAATTGGGTGCCCGAAAGCTCGCCTTGACCGAATCCGGCACCCGGCTTCTGGAGAATGGCCAGCTCTGGTGGGAGAGCCTCGGCTTACTTCAACGCTTGAAAATCATGATCCTCGGTTGATGGAAACAGAAGCCTTCCAGCAACGGGAGGCACGCACCAGGGAACCCTGTTAGACCCGGTTCTGATCACTGGTCTAGTCTTCGCCGGCACGAACCCGGAAAAAGTCCATCAATTGACCGCAGTTGATGGGGGAACATATACTCCCTGCGCTGCCATTGCGTTTTTCATCCCATCCTTGCTAGGGACAGTGCTCATGGGTCTGCGACTGAAATTCAACCTGGTGCTTCTGCTGGTCTTTGGCGCCGGCATGGGCATGTCGGCGTACGTTTCGCACCGCCTGCTCGACGAGAACGCCAAGCAGGAGACGCTGCGCAATGCCGGCCTGATGATGGAGTCCGCGCTTTCGGTGCGCGGCTACACGGTCAGGCAGGTGAAGCCGCTTCTCGACTCCCAGTTGGAACAGACATTCCTGCCGCAGACGGTGCCTGCCTATGCCGCAACAGAGGTGTTCAGCAACCTGGCCGTGAAGTATCCGGACTTCACCTACAAGGAGGCGACGCTCAATCCTACCAATCCACGCGATCGTGCGGTGGAATGGGAGAGTGACCTGGTGCAGAAATTTCGCGCTGACGGCAGTGCCAGAGAACTTGCAGGCGAGCGAGAAACACCGACCGGCCGCATGCTCTACCTGGCACGGCCGATCACCATCACCGACCCTGCGTGTCTGATCTGCCACAGTGTTCCCGACGCGGCACCGGAATCGATGATCCGAATCTACGGCCCAAACAACGGCTTCGGCTGGAAACACCTGGAGACGGTCGGCGCCCAGGTGGTTTCAGTGCCGATGTCCGTGCCGCTGGCCAATGCGCAGCGCACCTTCAACAGCTTCATGCTCTCGCTCGGAGGCATCTTCCTGGCCACTTTCGTGGTCCTCAACATCATGTTGTCCATGCTCATCATCAGGCCCATTTCGAGCATGTCGGACGCCGCCGACAGGATCTCCACCGGCGACTTTTCCGTGCCGGAATTCCCGTCGCACACCGGGGACGAGATCGACGTGCTGGCGAACTCCTTCAACCGCATGCGCCGCAGCCTGCAAAAGGCCATCAAGCTGATCGAGAGTTGAGAGGGGAGCGAGCACGCCATGGCCATCCCTGATTTCATTGGCAAGTACGAGATCCGCCGCGAACTCGGCAAGGGTGCAATGGGCGCAGTTTACGAAGGTTTCGACCCGGTCATCAAACGTTCAGTGGCGATCAAGACGATTCTCGCAGGGTACCTGGCCAACGTTGAATCTGAGGCCGCAGTGGCACGCTTCAAGCAGGAGGCGCAGGCCGGAGGGAGACTGCAGCATCCGGGAATTGTCGGGGTATACGAATATGGAGAAGACGAAACAGGGGCCTATATCGTCATGGAGTACGTGCAGGGAAAGTTGTTGCGCCAGTGCATGCGCGAACGCGGCCGCTTTGAACCGATCGACGTATTCGAGGTGATGAAGCAACTGCTCGCAGCACTCGACTATTCGCATCAGCACGATGTCGTGCATCGTGACATCAAGCCGACCAACGTCATGGTACTGGGCGGGATGAAGATCAAGATCATGGACTTCGGGGTCGCCAAGATCGAGAACTCATCGCTCACGCAGGTGGGCACCGTGATTGGAACGCCGACGCACATCTCTCCCGAGCAATTGTTGGGCTTGCCGGCCGACCACCGTGCCGATCTGTGGTCGGCCGGGGTCATTCTCTACGAAATGCTGACCGGGCATGGGCCATTTCTCGCCGAGACCCCGGTCGCGGTCATGCACAAGGTCATGAACGTCGAGCCTACACCACCGTCGACAATCGTGCCTGCGCTGCCAGCGGTTTTCGACGCCCTGCTGACGCGCGCGCTGGCGAAGAAGCCTGACGGACGTTTTCAGAGCGCCCGCGAATTCAGCAATGCGTTATTGGCGGCCTTCATCCAGAGCAAGCCCATTGCCAGGACCCGTGGCAGCAGCAACGACAGCCTGCCGCCACCCGAACCGGTCGCCGGTGGCGCCAGGAGTGGCAGCGCCGGCACGAGATCTGCGGGCGCGTCAACACCGCTGCCGCTGCCCCAGGAGACGCTGGACGAAATCGAGTCCTCGCTGATCAGGTCGATCGGCCCGGTCGCCAAACACCTGGTGCGCAAGGGGGTGATCCAGGCCAGGAGCATCGAGGAATTCTGTTCCACCCTCGCCGAAAACATTCCCGAAGGCGCCGAACGTACCGACTTCCTGAAGCGTATCGAGCAATTGAAAAAGGCCACTCCCGCATCGATGCCGTCAAGGTCCACCAATCCGCCCGAACCGACATCGGTAACACCGGTGGTGGTTTTCGACCCTGCGACGCTTGCAGCGGCCGAGAAACGCCTCGCGCAGTACGTAGGACCGCTCGCTCGAGTGCTCATCAAGCGGGCAGCCAACGATTCTGGCAACGTCCAGGAACTCTACCGAAAGCTCTCCGAGCATATCGACTCCAAACCCGAGCGCGCTGCCTTTCTCAAGGGTTTCGTTTGACCAGTCAGCTGTACGGACCCGACGGGCGGGACTGGTGCTAAACTGACGCATCGCAAAATGGAGTCTGCCATGATTGTCATCGAACAACAGCCGAAGCGGGTCGAAGTCACGGTGTATGCGGAATTCACGCTTGCCGACTACAAGGAGTTCGAGAATGCCGTCAATTTCGCGATCCAGTTCGAGGGGCCGGTCGACCTGTGGTTCGATCTGCGCGAAATGGCCGACTTCACGCTCGACGTGGCCTGGGAAGATATCGTCTTTGCGCGTGCGCACGCCAACGATTTTAGCCGTATTGCCGTCCTGACGCATAGCCAGTGGGTAGCATGGAGCGCCTGGTTGTCACAGATTTTCGTTGATGCCGAGATGCGCGTCTTCGATGAGGAAGTCGAGGCACGTGCCTGGCTGGGTGAAGAAGAGGGACTGGCGTGAGCTATACGACGCTGGTCAGCAGCGCAGTCCTTGCTGATCATCTCATCGACCCCGGCTGGCGTGTCTTCGATTGCCGTCATCAGTTGAGCGATCCGGCTGCGGGCCGTCGGGCCTACGCGCATGCTCATCTGCCGGGCGCCTTCTTCCTGCATCTCGATCAGGATCTGTCGGGACCGATGAATGGTCGCAACGGCCGTCATCCCTTGCCCGATCCGCGCCTGCTTGTCGACAAGCTGGGCGCCGCGGGCGTCGCCATGGACACGCAGGTGGTCGCCTATGACGACGCCGGCGGCGCCTTTGCCTGCCGGCTGTGGTGGTTGCTGCGCTGGCTTGGCCATGATCGCGTCGCGGTTCTCGACGGTGGCATCGATCGCTGGCGGGCAGAGGGACGCCCGTTGGCTACCGATTCGCCGTGTTCGCTGCCGGGGGGGCTGGAAGTCGATCTGCGTGACGACTTGCTGGCCAGCAGCGACACAGTGCTCGCCAGTCTTGGGCGAAGCGGTTTTTGCCTGATCGAT
>WBZL01001108.1_pt1 | contig 29016 bp, 21 predicted proteins | sample 5204291 | NCBI WGS metagenome assembly WBZL01 (sample SAMN12344345, study PRJNA552823) | activated sludge metagenome | biome: Activated sludge suspended growth; feature: Nitrification reactor; material: Wastewater; isolation source: activated sludge from nitrification reactor of wastewater...
AGATGCTAGAGTCGGTGATCCGCTGCTTGATTTGGCAATTAGCCGGCTGGATCTGGCCTGGATTTTTAGCCCGGAGACGGCGGGGGTGTTTACAGAGCGGTATGGGGAATTAACGGCCGTTTCCCTCACCCATCTCCCCTATTGGGATTTGTGCGCCGCGCTACGCTTCATCCGGCTGGCGGGGTCAGATTTGGCGGGGTGGGCGGGGTATTATCGGCCGTTTAACCGCCCCGACATCACCGAACAAACCATCCGTACGCATTATCAATGGTTTGTGAACCAAGCATTGGAAAAATTGGGGAATCGGTGATTGGAGATTGGAGATGACGAACCTTTACCAATCTCCAATCTCAAATCTCAAGCCGCTTCCATTCCTTCCTCATAGGCAAAGCGATACCCCAAATCAGGAATCGTGTGGATAAACTTGGGATCATCGGCCGTTGGCTCCAGCTTGCGCCGCAGACGGCTCACCAGGCCGCGCACCAAATCCCGGCTGCCCCCTTCGTCATACCCCCAAACCCGCTCCACAATCACGTCAAACGGCACCACCTGCCCGTCATTGGTCATCAGCACATAGAGCAAGTAAAACTCCAGCCGGGTCAGCCGCTGCGGTTCCCTGCCCATCACCGTCACCGTGCGCGTTTCGGGGTCCAGGGCAATGAGTTCTTCCTTCTTCAGGCTGGGCAGCACAAACGCCGGAATCGCTTCAATGCGGCGCAGCAGCACTTTGGCATAGACGGCCAGCAGCCGGGGTGAGACGGGGCGCGGCCAAAACAGGTCGGCTCCGGCCTGGAGAATGGCGACTTGCTGATGTTCGGGAATGGGGTCGGAAATGACAAACAGCGGCACGCGGGTTACATTTCGCAGCCGCACCACGTCTTTTTGCATGGTGCTGGTTTTGTCGTAAGCCAGAATGAGTAGGTCTGCCCAGTCGGTTCCCCACTCTTTGAGAACGTCGCTCAGGCCGATGCGGGGAACCGCGTTGAGACCGGTGCGCTGAAGGGTCATTTTGTACATATCCCGCTCTTCCTGGTCTTCCGCTACGATAAAAACTTTCATGGGGGGATTATGGCAAGGGTGGGGGAATGGGGCAAGGGAAATGGTAATCAGTAATCGGTAATCAGTAATCGGTAATCAGACTGATAACTGGTTACTGATTACCGATTACTTTTCTTCAAACAAGACCCGGCATTTGGGGCACAGGTTTTCCAGGCCAATGGTTTTGAGGCGGGAAGGGGCGCGGCGCTGGCGGATGGGCTGGCCGCAGCGAGCCAGGGTGGCGTGGCGGCTGTCGTCTACGATGTGCCACTGGTCGCCGCTGAGGAGGACGACGGGGTTGGTTTCGTCGTGCATGGTTTATGGTTTTAGCTGGTTGAGGAAGGTGAGGATGGCTTGATTAACGGCCGTTGCCTCCTCAATCGAGGAACTATGCCCTGCCTTCGGAATCATCACCAGCTTCGAGCCACTGATTTGCGCCTGAATGCGGCGTGACTTTTCCGGCACCGTTGCCACATCTTCATCTCCCACAAGGATCAAGGTTGGAGTCGTAATGCGGGAAATTTGCTCATATACCCCTTCGCGCTCAATGGTTCCCACCACCGCCCGCGTAATCCCGATGCGGTCATTTTCAATCAGCCGCTGCTTCCAAAGCTCCCGTTCTGCCGCCCGCGCCGGGTCATGCAAAAACGTCTGCCCAAACATAATTGGCATAATGCGGCCGGCAACCGGGCGAATGCCAAACCAGCGGGCGATAAAGTTGAGCATTCTGTAGCGGCCGAGATTTTCCTTTGGCTCCGGGTCGGCCGATGTTTCCAGCAAAATCAGCGATTTCAGCAGTTCCGGGTAGCGGATAGCCAGCCGCATTCCGACAAAGCCGCCCATAGACAGGCCAACAAAGTGGCAGGGTGCTGCATCCAGCGATTTGATGACACCCCAGGCATCTTCGGCCAGCGAGTCCTGGTCATAGCCAACGGCCGTTACTTCACTCTGCCCCTGCCCGCGAAAATCAAACGTAATACAGCGATACCGATCATGCAACGCTGCCACTTGTGCCGCAAACATCTTCCCGCTCCATAGCAGCCCGTGGGCAAAGACAATCGTTTCAGACCCTTCTCCGCTTATCTCATAATGAATATTGGCTCCATTTACTTTTAGTTTTGGCATGATAATTTATCCTCCTGCAATTGTTATCAGGATAGTACCATCATTGTTCCCGGTTCGTCTAATTGGAGTGAGGCTCACACTTGCCAACTTGGCAACTTCCGTTTATAAATAAAGTACAAGATACCGATCTTTTGTTACTTAAATAAGTCAGAGATAATCCCCAAAATTGTTCGTAAGTTGATACTTCCAAACAGATCTTTCGCAAGGATTCATTAAAATTATGAGTGAGAAAACAGAGTTCACAGGTTTAACCATGCCTGTGTTTACAGCCTTTGGCTGGGCAGGTCAGGAAACCGCACTTAAATATGCCCTTTCCCAACTTGAGCAGTTTATACAACACCTTCATGCCAGCTTGCCACATTCGGCGCGGGTAGATTTTCCTCATTATGGGTTGAGCGTGGTAAACCGCACTGTTTACCTGGCGGCTGAGGCTGACACCGAAAAGGATATGCACATTGCTTTTAATGCCCGTCCGATGAGTTTTGAAATACTCATTTCGGTGACAGACAAGGAGGTTTTGAGCCGTACCTGGAAGTTGCTGCTGCGAAATTTATCTAACACGATGTCGTTGATCAACAAGCTTGACCCCAGTTGGACGCTGCGTGTGCAGCAAATGCAGCTTGTGGAAGATGCTGATGAGCCGATCCATTACCAGGATTTGTACCGCGATACGGCGAAGAAGCTGGATGATGTGGCAGCTCAGGAGATATTTGAAAAGGCTGATTATTTGAATAGTGAGGAAAAGTGGATTACGCCAATTTATTTGAGCCAGCGGATTCCTTCGGAGCAGATTGCGGCGATGGGGCGTGGGGTAACGCAGGTGTTGTCGGAACGGTTGGCCGCGATGATGCCGCTGATTCTGATGTTGGGTGGTCGGGTGGCCGGGCAGCGTTCGCGCCCCAAACCGGCGAAACCGGTGAAACAAACGGCCGTTTCTCCCACTGAAACCCCGACCACCTTGCCCCGTCCTGTTGTGCGTGCTGAGATGGAAACGGCCGTTTCCATCGGCCCCCAGGAACTCTTCACCTTCTCCACCGTCCTCAAACCACTTCACATCCGGCGCGGCTTCATCAATCTTACCCCCGAACATTGGCCCTTCTTCGCCGAAGGCGCCCGTTCCGAAACACGCTCCGTCATTCTCAAATTTGGTAGCCAGGTTGACAAAGACAGTGCCGTTTGGCGGTTGCAACCCTCCGACATGGCCCGCATCGTTCTCAGCCCCACCGCTCACCAATGGCTGGAAAACACCTTCAACGCCGAAGATACCATTCACATTCGCGCCGCCGAGAGCGTTAGCCGTCAAATAACCATTGACCTAACCAGAAACAGCAAGGCGTAATGTTTATTATATCGCCAACGGCCATAAACTGACATTGTGTTTGTCGGTTACAAGTGACAAGTAGCAAGTTTTGTTCGCCGACCAGACTTGCGACTTGCGACTTGTGACTTGCATGACCTTGATGCGTATAAATTTACTTGTAATCTTATAACATTGATTTTGGCAACTTTCACGAAACAAGGGTTGCCATATCAACGCGCTTCATTACAATTAAGGCAGGGATGAGAGAAAGGGTGCTGCAATCATTGCAGCACCCTTTTTTCATGGACGAAACGAAACGCCCACGGGCGGGTTATCTGCTTGTAGAATGCAAAAACCCATGCCCATTCTCCCAAAAATCATGACAAACATAGGAAGAGTATGTCTCGAACAAAAATAGTTGCAACCATAGGCCCCGCCTCAAACCAGCCCGAAACCATTCGCCGGATGCTTGCCGCTGGCATGACGGTCGCTCGCATCAACTTCTCACATGGCGACCACGAATCGCACCGGGCAACCATTGAAACCCTTCGCCGGGTAGCCGATGCTGAAAACCGCGTCCTGGCCCTACTTGGCGATCTGCAAGGCCCCAAGCTGCGGCTCGGCCAGGTCAAAGCTGGCGGACTACAGCTTGCCCTGGGCGATGAAATCCTGCTTACCTCTCACCCCGGCCAGCCGGCCATGATCCACTTTCCCCACGAAGAACTGTTTCCTTCCATTCGCCCCGGTGCCCGTCTGGTTATTGGCGATGGCGAAGTGGAGTTTACCGTTGCTGACAACACCAACAACGTCCTGCGCTGCATAGTCACCGTGGCCGGTCTGTTGGAATCGCGTAAAGGGGTTAACATCCCCGGCACTCTTCTCCCCATTTCCAGCATCACCGATAAAGACAAAGAGGATTTGGCCTTTATTTGCCAAATGGACTTTGACTACGTGGCACTCTCTTTTGTGCGCGAAGCCAGGGACATTCATGAGCTGCGTGAGCTAATGGGAACGCATGGTAAACGCATCCCCATTATTGCTAAAATTGAAAAAAGCGAAGCCATTGAACATTTGGAAGACATTCGTGATGCTGCCGATGGCATGATGGTGGCTCGTGGCGATTTGGGTATTGATATGCCGCCGCAGGAAGTGCCGCTGCTGCAAAAGCGAATCATTGAAACGTGTAACATGGTGGGCAAACCCGTGATCACCGCCACCCAAATGCTACAATCTATGGTGGAACATCCACGCCCCACCCGTGCCGAAGCCAGTGATGTTGCCAACGCCATCTTGGATGGTACCGATGCGGTAATGCTGTCGGGGGAAACGGCGTCGGGCAAATATCCCGTGGAATCTGTTTTGATGATGAAGCACATCAGCGAAATTACGGAAAAGGCGTTTCCTTATGACAAATGGCGCAGCCAACGCTGGCGGCGTTGGTCGGATCTGAACACGGTTGCCGAAGCCATTAGTGGGGCTGCCTGTGATATTGCCGAAGAGGTTTCGGCGCGGGCAATTGTGAGTGCCACGATGAGTGGTGGAACGGCGCGGCATATCGCTCGCCATCGGCCACACGTGCCGGTGATGGCCGTCTCACCCTCGCGCAAAACGCAGCGTTTGCTGGCGCTGATTTGGGGTGTTGACTGCGTGTTGGTGCCAGACTTTAGCAGTACCGATGTGATGCTGCGGGAAACGGTTATTGCCATGAGACCGTTTAATCTTGTTTCGGGTGATAAGTTGGTCATTACGGCCGGCGTTCCTTTTGGGCAAACAGGGCTGACTAACTTGATTCAGGTCCATGAAATTTCCTAGAGAATGACTTTGTCTCTATTGACAAGAGCGTTCGCTTCGCCCAAACTCGCCCAAACCTTTCTCGCCGACTGTATTAATGTCGGGTAGGAGATATTATGTTAATGAATACAGCTGTAGAATCATCAATCTTGGAAGAACGCGGGGGATGGTCTCCTTCGTCTATTAACCGGATTGAGGATACAGGTTTGCAGCAGGGATTTCTGCAAGATTTGGCCTTGAAAATCATGTATTTTCGCGGCCAATTGACTGGCTCTGAGATTGCCGAGCATATGCACTTGCCATTCCAGACGGTAGTTAGCTATGTCATGGAATTTCTGAAGCGCGAGCAAATGTGCGAGGTACGCGGTTCCGGCGGGTTAGGGGCTGGGGCATATCAATATGCCATTACAAGCAAGGGGGTGGCGCGGGCAAGGGAGCAGCTTGAGCGCACGGCTTATGTGGGACCAGCCCCGGTGCCGTGGGAAGTTTATGTTGAAGCGATTCAGGGGCAAGGTGGCAATCGGCTACAGGTGACGCCCAACATTATGAAGCAGGCACTTTCCCATTTGATTATGTCGGATTCGGTTTTTGGCAAAATTGGGCCGGCCGTCAATTCTGGTAGATCTATCTTTCTTTATGGTCCTCCCGGCAATGGCAAGACAACTATTGCCGAGAGCGTTGGCCGTCTGGTGCTGCAAAACGACATGTGGATTCCCCATGCAGTGGAGGTTGACGGGCAGATCATCAAGGTCTTTGATGAGATTAACCATGAGATGGTGCCGGAACCCGAAAGCCGTAACGCTGGGGGAGCCGGCCGTAAAGACAGCCGCTGGGTGCGTATTAAACGGCCGGTTATTACCGTTGGTGGTGAACTAACACTCGATGGCCTGGAGCTGGTGTATGACCCGATCAACAAATATTACGAAGCCCCCTTTCAGATGAAGGCGAATGGCGGCATGTTTTTGATTGACGACTTCGGCCGGCAGCAAATTCGTCCCCGCGACCTGCTGAACCGCTGGATTGTGCCTATGGAGAAAAACATAGACTTTCTGGCACTCCACACTGGCCGCAAAATCGAAGTCCCCTTTGCCGTTCTCATCGTCTTTTCCACCAACCTGCCTCCCCGCGATCTGGTTGACGAAGCCTTTTTGCGCCGTATTCGGCACAAAATCGAAGTCGTTTCCCCGACCTTTGACCAATACCGGGAAATTTTTGAGAAGGTGTGCAAAGCGTACCAAATTCCCTATGATAACCAGGCCGTTGTCTATTTGCTGCAAGAATATTACATCAAGCAGGGGCGCAAAGTGCGGGCAAACCATCCCCGTGACATTGTGGAGCAGATAGTAGACATTGCGGCTTATCTGGGTGCTGAACCACGACTGAGCAAAGAAATGGTTGATCAGGCCGCCCAATCCTACTTTGTTGATTTGTCATAGCGGGAATCAAGCCCACCATTGTCCCATAAAAACGAAAAGAGAGGCTAAACAGCCTCTCTTTTTTTATGAGACAAAGCCCCGCTGTGCCGTGTGAACCCAGTTGCATGAACCTGCAGTCGCAGGTGGGGATCTTTACAAACGGTTACTGCCTTGCCTTTCAGCTACTACATCCCCTCTTGTATTTGCGATCCCCTTATACATCGCGTTGGCTCAGCACGTGAAATTCATCACGCACACCGCAGGGTTATTTCCATACTAACACAGTCGTTTTGGGCTGACAAGTTGTACTTTCATTCACAAATCATCTGCCTGGGTGACAGGCAAAATGAGCGTTGTCCATGTTTTGTACAGATGTGGGTGTTTTTGCGGCCTGTTCGTGCTATGATCTCATTAATTCAATAGAGGTTCGAGCGACAAGATGCAAAAACGACTTCCAAGACAGATTTATGCTTTGTGGGGCGGTGCAGAAACTGTCCCCTATCCTTCCTGGCAAACCCTATCATCGGACATGCCGCTGATTACATTGTGCCAACTAACAAAAACATTTAGTGAAGGGGGGCAAACCCGGACTGTGCTGGACGCGATTGATCTGACGGTGGGTACTGGTGATTTTGTGGTGTTGTTGGGGCATAGTGGCAGTGGCAAAAGCACCCTGCTCAACTTGATTAGCGGCATTGAAACCCCCAGCAGCGGCACGGTGGAGATTGGGGGCGTAGATATTACGGCTTTGCCCGACCACCAGCGCACGCTGTTTCGGCGGGATCGGATTGGGTTTGTGTTTCAGTTTTTTAACCTGATTCCGACGCTGACAGTGCTGGAAAATGTGACGTTGCCGCAGGAGTTGGCCGGGCGGGAAAAAACGGCCGTTTCCACCCACGCCCTCCACCTCCTTAACCGCGTCGGTCTGGCCGACCGCGCTCACGCCTTCCCCGACAAACTATCCGGCGGCGAACAGCAGCGCGTCGCCATTGCCCGCGCCATCGCCCATGACCCCATGCTGCTGCTGGCCGACGAACCCACCGGCAACCTTGACGAAGAAACCGGGCAGCGCGTCCTCGACCTGCTGCTGGAGCTGACCCACGCTGCTGGCAAAACCCTGATCATGGCAACCCACAACCCCGACATCGCCCAACTGGCCGACCGGGTGCTGCGCGTGCAGGATGGGGGGATTAGTAATCAGTTATCAGTAATCGGTAATCAGTAAGCAGTCTGAGCAACTGATTACTGATTACCGATTACTGTACACGACGTTGTACATGACATGGTTGTGCAACAACATTACCGATGATTAATAACACTCCCCTGCGGCGGCTCACCTGGCGGCGGCTGCGCCAACGGCCGTTTCAATACATTTTGCTCATCGTCGGCGTCGCCATTGGCGTGGCGATGATGGTCTCCATTGACCTGGCGAACGGCTCTGCCAGCCGCGCGTTTGCCCTCTCCACCGATGCCGTCACCGGGCGCACCACCCACCGCATTGAGGGCGGGCCAAACGGGCTGGATGAAGCGGTTTACCGGCGACTGCGGCAGGAGTTGGGCTACCCACTGGCCGCGCCCGTGGTGGAAGGGTATGTGCAGGCAGAGACGCTGGGACCACAGCCCATTCGGCTGGTGGGCATTGACCCGTTTGCCGAGCCGCCGTTCCGCAACTATTTTGGCTCTGGCGCGGGCGGCGACGCGGGCGGCCTGACCCCGTTTCTCACCCGACCCAACGCCATCGTGCTGGCCGATTCATTGGCCGAACCGGCGGGGCTGGGGCTGGGGGATGAGGTGGTGGTGGAGATTAACGGCCGTTTTCACCCCACCACCATCGTTGGCCTGCTCACCCCGCAGGACGACAACAGCCGCCGCGCCCTGGGCAACCTCATCTTTGCCGACATCGCCACCGCCCAGGAGCTGTTTGGGCAGGTGGGGCGGCTGAGCCACATTGATTTGATTGTGCCGGATTCTGCCCTGCTGCCCGTCATTGAGGCCATCTTGCCCGCCGATGCCCGGCTGGAAACGGCCGCTTCGCAGCAAAACGCCATCCAGCAAATGACCGCCGCCTTCAGCCTCAACCTCACCGCCCTCAGCCTGCTGGCTCTCGTCGTCGGCATGTTTCTCATCTACAACACCGTCACCTTTAGCGTCGTGCAGCGACGGCCGCTTTTTGGCGTACTGCGCTGTTTGGGGGTCACACGGGGGCAATTGTTCCAGCTCATTTTGGCTGAATCGCTGATTTTGGGGCTGGTGGGAGCTGTTTTGGGCGTGGGGCTGGGGATTGTGCTGGGGCAGGGGACGGTGCGGCTGATTACGCAAACGATCAACGACCTCTATTTTGTGGTCAACGTGCAAAGCGTCACCATTCCCCCCGCCACCTTGCTCAAGGGGGTGGTGATTGGGGTGGTGGCCGCCGTCGCCGCCGCCGCCGTGCCGGCCTGGGAAGCGATGCGAACCACGCCGCAAACGACGCTGCGCCGTTCAGCCGCCGAGGGACGGATTCGGGAATTACTGCCGTGGCTGCTGCTGGCGTGGGGAGCATTAACGGCCGTTGGCGTTCTCCTCCTCTGGGCGCAGGCGGGCGGGCTGGTGGCAGCGTTTGGTGGGCTGTTTGCCGTGCTCATTGCCGCCGCCTTGCTCACGCCGCCCACAACGGCCGTTCTCATGGACTGGCTGGCTCCCCTGGGCGACAGGCTGCTGGGGGTGCTGGGGCGCATGGCTCCGCGAGAAATCGGCCGTTCGCTCAGCCGCACCTCCGTTGCGATTGCCGCCCTGATGACGGCCGTTTCTGTCATCGTCGGCGTTTCCATCATGATCGGCTCCTTCCGCAGCACCGTCATTCAGTGGCTGGAGCAAACGCTGCAGGCCGATATTTACGTGTCGCCACCGGGGGCAACGGCCACCCGCGACACCGGGGCGATTCAGCCCGACATTATTGCCGAGTTGAGCGCGTGGCCGGGGGTGGTACAAACGGCCGTTGCTCGTCCGTCCGAAGTGTTTGCCCCCGATTTAGGCCGCACGGTGCAGTTGGTCGCTGCCGCCGGGGACGTGTCGCGTGGCAACCGCCCCTACGCCTGGAAGCCCGACGGCGTGGAAAACCCGTGGCTGCTGCTGGGCGAGGGGATCATCATTTCCGAGGCACTGGTGCTGAAGGAAGGGCTGCCGATTCCGCCGCCGCCGCTGACGCTGCAAACGGCCGTTGGGTCGCAAACCTTCCCCGTGCTGGCCGTCATCTACGACTATGCCAACGACCGAGGCACCATTTTTATGGACAAGGCGCAGTATGCCGCGCTGTGGCAGGATGAGGCCACGTCGTCGCTGGCGCTGTTTGTGGAACCGGGGGCGGATGTGGACAGGCTGGTGCGGGAGATGCAGGGGGCGATAAACGGCCGTCAATCCCTCGACATTCGCTCCAACCTGGCGTTACGCCAAACGTCGCTGGAGGTGTTTGACCGCACCTTTGCCATTACGTCGGCGCTGCGGCTGCTGGCGGTTATCGTCGCCTTCATTGGCGTGCTGAGTGCCCTGCTCAGTTTGCAGCTTGAGCAGACGCGGGAGCTGGGGATTCTTCGCGCCACGGGGATGACGCTGCGCCAGCTTTGGGCGCTGACGCTGCTGAAAACGGGGCTGATTGGAGCCGTGGCGGGGGTGCTGGCGATGCCGGTGGGGTACGTGCTGGCCTGGATTTTGATCTATGTGATCAACGTGCGTTCGTTTGGCTGGACGCTGCAAATGCAGCTTCAGCCGGGTTACTTCCTCCAATCGCTGGCCGTGGCGGTTATCGCCGCGCTGCTGGCAGGCGTTTACCCGGCGTGGCGGCTGGGGGGGATGGTGATTGCAACGGCCGTTCGTGAGGAGTAGGGTTATGGGGTAGCTCTTGTAGCGGTGGGTAAAAGGGTTGGGTTGCATTCGATGGTAACGGCCGTTTCCGCAAAAGGATGTAGGCCACCCGGACGCAAAGCTGCCACCTTCACCTGCCAATCTTTCCGCTTCAGGCATTGTTCTTGTGATTCTGCCAATCGCGGTGCATCTGCTTGCGGCACCAGAAACTGAGTAACATTGGCCTCTGTCTCGTAAACAAATTGTTCACCGCTTTGGGGATATTCCAAAACAATCTGAAACCCGGTCTCATCAGTAAATTTGTCAATCCAAACGATGCAGAAGGGAGCGGCAAGAATGTCTACTTCTGTTTCCAGCAGGTCTGAAGGCGGCAAACAAACGGTGGTGTCGGTTTGTTCGGTGAGAGTAACAGTTTGCTCGGTTGAACTCTCTTCAAGAATTTTAATTTGTAGTACCACCAGTCCCATTGTTGGATTACCAACTAGCAAGTATTCATTGTTTACACTTAATTCACCCTTTGTTGGTAAAGCGAAACGCCCAACCAGCCTAGGTACCGATGGTACAGTTGAATCAACCGCCAATAAACCATGACTGCTATCAGCTATGGTCGTAGCAAAGACAATATTATCTTGAATCGCTATCCGGTAAATTCCTCCAGGAATAAGCAACTCTCCATTAATATGGATATTGGCGGGATCATCGGCTGCAACTGTCTTGATCCCTGTAACAGTCGCAACAATGGCAGTGTTGTTCAGTAGTTGAATATCATTAATACTTTCTGAAAGGGTAGCGACCCCCAACGCCCTTGGTTCTGGGCTTACTATATCGAACAAATATATCTTACTGCTTTCACCATCAGAGGCGTTAACTGCTACAAAGAGAGTATCATTGTTAATAACAAGTTTCTCAATACATCCCTCAACCCCAATTTTAGATAGAAGATGAGGATGATATAAATCGAGCAAGTCAACGATCAGCAAATTGAGACCATTACAGGATCGGTTGGTAGCAAAGAGTCGTTTGCTATCTATTGCCATAGCTGCAACTCGAAAATCGCTAAAGCCGTTTGTTGCATCTAAAGAGGCAAGCAACTCCGGGTTGCCCTGATCCTCCAAGCTAATTACTCGTAAACCATCATCAGAAGCACTAACATAAGCGATATTATTTGCAATTTCAAACTCAACAAATGAAGAATAACAGCGTTGGCATCGCTTTTCATCAGGATATTGCCCCAATAGTCCAAGATCAGGCAAAGTAACGGTGTATAGAGCGCCGTTATTGTTCGCTTGTTGCTCGTTCCCATCAATAAAAACCCCAATATCATCAGTTGCAGCTACATCCCATACTTCTGGGTTTGCAAAGCCTCCAACAGGCGCATGGCCTCCATGAATCACATCATAAATGGCCAGTTCGCCATCTGCAAAATATATATACCCGTCTTGATAGGCAACCGATGATGAGGTTTGTATAGCTTGATTACCTTCTACGGATGTGGGAACTTCCAAGGCAAGGGAGCCAATTGTTTGACCGTGATAGCTTATAACGCCTAAATAAGCAATGTTTTTAACAATAACAAAGTCTGTTACCACACCAAGCCCAAAATCTGAATCTGGTTCTGCCTGAATCTCCCATAATTTTTCTGGCCGAGACAGAGAATCTATTTTCCAAGCACTCAAGTTTGACAAACCGCCACCCACAAACAGTGTCTGATCTTGAACCTGTAGGCTATAGGTCAGAGGTGCCACGGAGAATGCTATGGGGTCAGGTAGGTTAGTTGGATCGGTGATATTGACAGCATAAAAAGTTGCGTCGGTAGGATTACTAACATAGAGAACTTTATTGCCCAATACCATAGCATTGATAGGCCAAGGCAGGACTACAAGATCAAGTTGTTGCAAGTGGTTAAGCTGGCTTATGCGAATTGTAGCTAATAGCCCTAGTCCATTTTCATGTGAATCAGACGGGGTAAAATTTGTACCTGCTACGAGTATGTTGTTTTCTAATGCTAGGTGAGTTACAGACCCAGGTAAACTTATTTCATCTATAATAGTTGGCAACTTAGGATTGCTAACATCCAAGGTAATAACCGATGCGCCCACCCCAAGATAGGCTATGTTCTCTCTCACGAGTATGGCATGGACAATATCGGAGAATGTTTGGCTCTGCCCTAATAGTCTAGGTGCAGGTGGATCGGCAATACTCAAGATAGTAAGGTGCATTCCCTCACCCAAATAAGCTATATTGTCTGCAATAGCTATGGCTTCTATTTGCCCTGCCCATTGATTGACGAGCTCAAATGACACTTCTTCCGTGATAGCTAATGTAGGATATGAGGATATGACTTCGACAGGTGAGGCAATTGTTGGCGAAGGTACTGGAGTTGAAGCGGGAACTATCGTAGCCGTTGTTGAGACAATCCTGGTTGCTACAACCATCACCGAGGGTGTCATTGTTTCCTCAGATGGTGTTGGAAGGGGTGTGATGGTATAGGTCGGAGTTGGTGGGAGAGACGACGCTACTGTATCACAGCTGATCAAGGTTATCAAAGTGATTGTTGTCACAATCAGCATCGTGAAAAACTTGGTAAATGTTGTGAATTTACATCGTCTTCTTTTAGCCATGATCCCTCAAACAAGTAAAACAACCCTGATTCTCTCATCTGCCAAGCCTATTGTAATCAGCAGGCAGCCGTACTCCAACTATAAATAACAGTTGTACCTTGGGTGACATTAGAACCACAAGATACATGCGTATTTCCACTATTTATGGTGAACCCCATTGTCAAGACCACAAAACAGGGAAAATAAGGTGGATCTACTAAACATAATCATGGGAATAAAGGGTCAACCTTTTTGGAGAAAAGACGAGCAGCAAACGGGTTTGCCGCTCGCCCTTTCTTGGGGGGGAGACCCACTTTACCAAAGGATGCGTGCCAAAACAAGTTGTCCGCTCCATCCAACCTGACCCTTAACAAGCCCCGTGGACAACGGCCGGAGTGCGATATTGCAGATGCTGGTGAGGCCGTTCAAAATTGTAAAGTTGGAAATAGTCCCTCAGCCCCGCTTCCAAGGCGGAAACCGTGGCGTATTCCTTTAGATAGATGTCTTCATATTTCAGGCTGCGCCAGAGCCGTTCAACAAAGATGTTGTCTACAAATCGGCCTTGCCCATCCATGCTGATGGCAATACTGGCTGCTTGCAGCTGATTGGTAAAGGCGAGGGCGGTGAACTGCACGCCTTGGTCTGTGTTAAAGATGGAAGGGCAACCCTTCTGCAAGGCTACCGTAAGGGCATCAAGACAAAAAGCACCATCGAGAGTGTTGGAGAGCTGCCAGGCCAAGACAAAACGGCTAAACCAATCCATGATTGCCACTAGGTACATGAAGCCGTGGGGCATGGGCAGGTAGGTAATGTCGGCTGCCCACACCTGATTAGGTCGGGTGATTGCCAATCCTCGCAGCAAATAAGGATATTTTCGGTGCTGCGGCTCAAGCCGTGTCGTCCGTGGCCGTGGGTAGATAGCCTGCAACCCCATCAGAGCCATTAACCGGGCAACCCGTTTGTGGTTCACAGCGTAGCCATGCTGGTGGTTGAGCCGGGCGGTCATTTTGCGGTAGCCATAGAACGGTGCGCGGGTGTACTCCTGGTCAATCAAGCGCATCAAGGCCAGATTCAGAGCCGATTCACCCGCTGGTCGCCAATAAAAGGTCGCCCGGTTCAGTCCCACCAGTTCACACTGCCGACGAATGCTGAGGGTTGGGTGGTGCAGTTCGATCATGGCTCGTTTGCTTTCAACTGGCTGGGGTAGCTTTTTTTTTCAGCCACTCCAATTCCATCTTGAGGCGGCCAATTTGTTCATATAATTCTGCTTCCTGCGCGGCTTGTTGCTCTTGTTGCCGGTCAACCCGGCGGTTGAAGAGGCCGGGACCCTCTTCAAGCAACTGTTTCTTCCAGCCGCTGACCTGGTTGGGATGCAGGTCATAGTCGCTGGCAAGCTGGTTGATCGTTTTAGACCCTTTGGCTGCGTCCAAGGCTACCTTGAACTTGAACTGCATGGTGTACTGCTTACGTTTTTGTGTCATTTTTGCCTCCACAAGCTGACGAAAAATTATACGCTTATCCACCTTAGCTTGTGGTCTAGTTTTTGGGGTTCATTATAACTACCTAAACCGTGCTGCCAGGCCCAACTGACGGCCTGGGTGCGGGAGTAGACGTTGAGTTTGGCGTAGATGTTGGTGAGGTGAAATTTGACGGTGCGCTGCTCGATGCACAGCACGTCACCCATTTGCTGGTTTGTCCAGCCGCGTGTGAGCAAGGTTAAGAGCTGCGTTTCGCGGGCTGTCAGGGGGCTTTCTGGTTGCTGTGGTTGCGCCTGGGGGCTGTCTTGCAGCAGGATGTGGAGCAGTGGCTGGCTAAACCATAATTTGCCTTTGTGGACGGCACGGATGGCTTTGGCAAAGGTGTTGGGGGGTTCGCTTTTGAGGATGCAGCCGCCAGTGCCAGCGGCAACGAGCTTGAGGGTGCGAAGTTTTTCTGGCTGGGTGGTGGTTGCTAAAATACGGCCGTTGGGAGAACATTGCTTCAACGTGTCCACAACAGACGCAATTGCCGTGGGCAACGAGATGTTTGGTAGCTCAAGGCTTAACAGGAAAAGATCAATGGCTGTGGTGTTGGGCAAGGAATCCAGGCAACTGCCTATGCCGACAAGCTGATAGTCGGATGCGGACAATGCTGTTTGTAGACCAATACCAAACATGGGAAGTTCGTCAAGAATAAATAACCGAATCTGAGACATCAAGCAATATCCTGTTTTATCAGCGATTTGGGCTGTCCGTAGCAAAAAGAGCGCGATGGAACGGACTATGGCAGATAGTATAGCGGTGCGGATGATAACAAAAAGGTATTTATAAGCAAGCTATTATTGAATGATTTTATAGCATCAATGAAAGGAATGATTGATTCATGATGAAACGAGTTGGGTTTATTGTTTTATTGCTTGTGATGGGTGGGTGGTGGGCGCTTCGCTGGTGGGGGTGGGGAGGTGAAACGGCCGTTTCCTCCCCACCTCCCCCCTTCATCCCCCTCCTCACCGACGACGGCGATGCCAGCCGCTTTGCCCGCGTCACCGAGCCAAGCGCGGTGCAATTCCCGCGTGATCTGGGGGCGCATGAGGATTATCAAACGGAGTGGTGGTATTACACGGGGAATTTGGTGGGGGAAAACGGCCGTTTATTTGGCTTCCAGTTCACCATCTTCCGCCGCGCCCTCACCCCAGAGGCGGCCGACACGGATTCGGACTGGCGCACGAACCAGGTGTATTTGGCGCATTTTACGGTGAGCGATGGGGAAAACGGCCGTTTTTATGAGCGCGAACGGTTTAGCCGGGGAGCCGCCGGGCTGGCCGGAGCGCAAGCCCAACCGTACCGCGTTTGGCTAGAAGATTGGTCGGTGCGAGAGACGGCAGCCGGGCAGGTGCGGCTGCAAGCTAAAACTGAGGAAGTCGCCGTTGACTTGCTGCTTGGACAGACCATCCCCCCCGTTTTGCAGGGCGACGGCGGCCTGAGCCAAAAAGGGCCGGAGCCTGGCAACGCTTCCTATTACTATTCTATTGTGCAGCAGCAGGTGCGCGGCACGGTGACGCTGCCGGAAGGAACCGTTGCAGTCACGGGCATAGCCTGGAAAGACCACGAATATTCTACCAACGCCTTGCCTACTGATGCGGTCGGCTGGGATTGGTTCTCGCTCCAGTTTGACAACGGCGCGGCACTGATGCTGGTGCAAATTCGGCGGCAGGATGGCTCACTTGCCTTTGTGCCTGACGGCATTTTTGTGCAGCCCAACGGCACCACGCAGCTTTTGCCCGTAGACAGTTGGCAGCTTGAGATACTGGATAAGTGGACGAGCGAGGCATCGGGGGCGACGTACCCGATGGGGTGGCGGCTGCGAGTGGCGGATTTGGGGTTGGAGGTTGAAGGCCGGCCGTTAATGACCAACCAGGAGCTAACTGGTACCACCATCTATTGGGAAGGAGCCGTTCAGTTTAGCGGTACGCTTGACGGCCGACCCATCACGGCTCAAGGCTACATTGAAATGACAGGCTATGCCGGTTCACTCATTGGGCGAATTTGATATGGGGACGTAGAACGTGATAATTTTCACGCCCTATGCCCCCCAATTGCTCATCCTGCCAATGCGCCTTCTTTGATTTCACTTCGCTCCCGCACGTCGTCAAAACCGTATTGGCGCAGGATTTCCCCATTTTCAAACACCGCCACCAGCTCATCCGGGCGCGAATCGGTCTCGGCCACCGTCTCATAGCCGCCCCAGTTATTCCGCACCAGCTTCAGCCGTCCCCGCTTCGACGACTTGCCAGGGTCACTCACCGGATCCTTGTACACATCCCGCCACGCCCCCGCCACCTTCACCGCGCTGGCCTTAAAGGCAAATTTGTGTGTGTCGCGGTCTAATTTTTGCAGTAACGCCCCGCCCATGCCAAAAACCATGTTTTCCACGCTAAAGCCAGCCCCGCTCACCGCCGCCAAAATGTCGCCAATCGAGTCATAATCAATGCCGTCGCCGTAAATCACGCCAATTTTGGGGTTCAGCACCTTGTAGCCCTGGGCATTGACCGTGCCGCCAAACCGCTGCCACAGCATGTCCAGCACCGCCACCGACATCGTGGGCGGGTCGCCGCTGTCGGGGCGCACCACAAATTTGCCATCCCGCGCCAAAATCTCATCTTTTAACGCCACGCCAAAAAGCTGGTCAACGGCGTGGTAAATGTCAAATGAATCGGCCACGACCGACATTAGCCCCGTTGGGAACTGCTCAATAAAGTGGCGATACGCCTCCAGCTCATGCTCACGCCCCCATGAAGTGACGGTGGAATGCTCGGCGGCCATCACCGAAAAGCCGCACACGTCGCTGTCGTAGTAGCGCATGGCGTATTCGATGCCCGCCAGGGTATCGGTTCCCCAAAAGTTGACCAGGTGCGCCATGCCACCCAGCCCGGCACTTTCGCTGGAAGAAACGCCGCGAAAGCCAAAGTCGTTGAGGAAAAACGGGTTCCACTCGGCTCCCGTCAGCGCGGCATATTGCCCAATGCGCTGCTTGATTTGCCAGCTCAGGGTGGCAACGGTGGTGGGATACCACACTTTCATCAGCAGGGTTTCGATGAAGTTGGTAAGGAAGGGAACGCGGTCGTCGGTGTTTTCGACGGTGGCGAGAACGTTGCGGACGGGGACGACACTGCCTTCGGGGATGGCTTTGATGCGGAGGGGTAAACGGCCGTTATGCTCCCGCACAATCAAATCCCACCCCGCCCGGTTAAAATAATCCGCCCCAAACAGCTTGCGGCAAAACCCCTCCGCCTCATCCACCATCCACGGCTCAACCACCACCCCCGCCAAATACGCCCGCAAATAATATTGCAGCCCAAAAAAGAGCGTCTCATCAAACCGCCCCCCCCGGCTTTCCAGATAAGAATAAACGCGCTCGGTGCGCGGTGGATATTGTTTCCAGTGGGTATGTTTGTAGGCATCAGTTGCCAAAATCAGGTTTCGCTTGGTCATTATGTCACCTCTGGTAGTTAGTGTTTCTGTTACACTTTTGCATTATAGTGTCTGGTAAACACTTTGTCAATAACGCAAAAATGATAAAATGGCGTGCAGCGATATGAGAAGTTGTGACTTGCAAATGGAGTGAACTTATGAATGACCACGAACTACGAAACCAACTGGTTCGGCTGCTGATGGTGCGGCAGGCGCACATGGATTTTGCGGATGCGGTGGCGAATTTCCCCGCCGACCAGATTAACACGATGCCGCCCAACTGTGACTATACGTTTTGGCACTTACTGGAGCATATGCGGATTTGCCAGAAGGACATTTTGGACTACATTGTGAGCAGCGATTACCGGTGGCCGACATTTCCCGATGATTATTGGCCGGAAAAAACGGCCGTTTCCACCCCCACCCTCTGGCAGCAAACCATCACCCACTTCCTCGCCGACCGGCAGGCATTGGTAGACATCATTAACGACCCCGCCACCGATCTTTTCGCCCCACTGCCCAACAGCGGCGAACATCAACACAACATCCTGCGCGAAATCCACATCATCGCCAGCCACAACGCCTACCACACCGGCGAACTCGGCGTACTGCGCCAGCTCATGGCACTGTGGAACTAAATTTCACGCAAAGACGCAAAGCCGCCAAGATTTTTCTTTGCGCCTTTGCGCCTTTGCGTGACACATTTTGTCACGTTATGGACATTGAAAAAGAAGTTCTGCGTGCCGCCCAACGGCTGCACGGCCATATTTACCAGACCCGGCTCGACCACTCCCCCTATTTTAGCCAGCTAACGGGTGCCAACGTCTATTTCAAGCTGGAAAATTTGCAGCAAACGGGGTCGTTTAAGGCGCGAGGGGCGTTGAATAAGCTGCTGTCGTTGACGGCGGCGGAGCGGCAGCAGGGGGTGGTGACGGCTTCATCGGGGAATCATGGAACGGCCGTTTCCTACGGCCTCTCGCGTTTAGGCATGAACGGCGTGGTGTTCGTGCCGGAAAACGCCTCCCCCACCAAGGTCGAAGCCATCCGCAGCTACGGTGCCGAAGTACGCTTCCACGGCCACGACTCCGGCGTGACCGAAATTTACGCCCGCCATTACGCTGCCGAGCGTAACCTGGTCTATGTTTCCCCCTACAACGACCCCCTGGTGGTGGCTGGGCAAGGCACCATCGGGCTGGAAATCAGCCGCCAGCTTGAGCAGATAGACGCGGTGTTTGTCTCTCTGGGCGGCGGTGGGCTGATTGGCGGCATTGGCGGCTATCTCAAAGCAGTAGCCCCTGCTGCCCAAATCATCGGCTGCTCCCCGGAAAATTCCAAAGTGATGGCCGAATCGGTGGCGGCGGGGGAAATTCTTGATTTGGAATCGCTGCCTACGCTATCGGATGGCACGGCCGGCGGGGTGGAGCCAGGTGCTATCACCTTTGACCTGTGCCGCACCCTGGTTGATGCCTTTCCCACCGTCACCGAAGGGGAAATTGCCGCCGCCATGCGCCAGTTCATGGAAACCCACCACATGCTGATTGAAGGGGCGGCGGGTGTCGCCATTGCCGCCCTGCTGCAAAACCCGGCTCCGTTTGTGGGCAAAAATGTGGTGGTGGTGCTGTGCGGGGCCAACATCAGCCTGCCGACGCTGCAAACGGTATTGTGAAACGATACTGCTAACGTCTATAAACTGTCATTTTGTTTCTCGGCTTCAAGTGGCAAGTAACAGGTGGCAAATTTTGTTTGCTGGCAAGACTTGCCACTTGCGACTTGTTACTTGCAAGCAAAAGAATGTAACTTTATGACCTTGATACGTATAAAACTTTGTGTCCTCTGCGGTGAAATCAGGGACATCATGCGCGGGGCAGGCTGTTGGGTGGAATGTCGGCCAGCAGCGGGTTGGCGGCATCGCGGCCGGAGAGGATGGGTGGGGTGGTGATCTGCCAATCGAGGTTGAGGGCAGGGTCATTCCAGGCGATGCCAAATTCGTCGTTGCCGTCATAGTAGTTGTCTACGATGTAGGTGAGGGTAACGGCCGTTAATGCCACAAACCCATGCGCCACCCCTAGGGGAATAAACAGCCCCACGTTGTTTTCTTCCCCCATTTCCACCGTTTGCGTTGCCCGATAGGTGGGCGAGTGAGGGCGTAGATCTACTAATCCGGCGCGGATTCGGCCGGCCAATACATACCAATAATCTACTTGCTTGTGATGAAAATGCAGGCCGCGCAGTACCCCCGCCTGCGAGTCTGACCGATTCATTTGCACAATATTCCAACTGCGCTGGGGAAACCACTCCTTGCGAAACGTCTCTGTAAACCGCCCGCGCTCATCGCCAAAGGTGCGGAGGCGGGCAAAATAAACACCACCGATGGTGGTTGATTCTTCAATTTGCGTCATGTTATTGTCCCTTCCTGTCTGTTTGAAAATTAGCTTTTGAGTAAATTACTGAGGAAAAACCAGAGGTTGGCCGGCCGTTCCGCCAGTCGCCGCATAAAATAAGGATACCAGGCCATGCCATAGGGTACATAGGTTCGCACCCGGTACCCCTGGCGCACCAATTCCTCCTGCCGTTGCCCGCGCACCCCATACAGCATCTGGAATTCATAATAGTCGGTGCTGACGTTGTGGCGGTTGGCATATTCGATAACGGCCTCAATCATCTTGTCGTCATGGGTGGCAAAACCGGTGTAGACGCCGTTCTGCCGGGCTTCGTCCGAGAGCAGCAGATGGGCAAGGTGGACAAAGTTGCGGTCAGTGTCGGCTTTGTTGGGGTAGGCGCGGTCGGGTGGCTCGGCATAGGCACCCTTGACCAGTCGCACCCAAGCCCCCTCGTGGACAAGCTGCCGGATGTCGTTTTCGCTGCGGTAAAGATAGGCCTGAATGACCACGCCGACGTTGTTGAAGCCGTCTTCGTTGCGCAAGGCGCAATAAAGCTGGAGGGTGGGGTCAATGAGGTCACTGTCTTCCATGTCCAGGCGGATTTTGTTGTTGGTTTGGCGGGCGCGTTCCAGGATTCGGCACAGGTGGGTGCGGGTTTGCTGGGGGCTGAGCTTGAGGCCAAGCTGGGTGGGCTTGATGGAGACATTGGCCTGGAGTTGGTATTGGTGGATGGTGTCGAGCAGGGCGAGGATTTGGTCGCGGGCGGCTTCGGCTTCGGCGGGAGTGGCAACGGCTTCGCCGAGGTAGTTGAGGGTGGCAACAAGCCCTTTTTGGTTGAGTTGGCGGGTGGTGGCAACAACGGCCGTTAAATCCTCCCCCGCCACAAACCGACCAGCTACCCGCCACGCCAGTGGAAACTCCGTCACCAGTCGCCGCGCCCAAACGGCCTTTGACAACGCCAGCAGCAGCGTTCGCAGCAGCCGTTCACCAAGCAAATAAGCCACAGCCATGATGGTTGCCAACCCCGCAATAAGTACCCCTTTTTGTCGCATAGTGCCTCACCTAAACATTTCTGAAATAATATAAAATTGTACCACATCCTCTTTTTTGTTATGGAATCTTAAAGGTTTCCTTGCTATACTTTTTTTAATATGATCTATGATGATGTTGATGATTTGTAATGGTAGACACAGCGATGCAAACAACACCCAATCCCCAATGAACTGGATTTTGAACCCTCCATGCAGAGTACAACACAAAGCTCGTTAACGAGCCAAAACCGCTCCCGAATTATCTGGGAAGGTGATTTGAAAACGTTGGCTTATCTGTATATTGCTCCCGAAGTGGAGCAGGTGTTTGGCTATGCAGCCGCAGATTGGACAGCGTCAGCCTCCTTTTGGCAACAGCACATCCACCCCGATGATCGGGCGGATGTGCTGGCTGTGCTAACGGCGGAACATGTTGAGCCGTTTGTGCTTTCTTATCGGTTTGCCCTGGCAAACGGCCGTTTTGTGCTAGTAGATGACCATATTCACCCGCTGCCGCAGCGGGGGCAACTGTTGGGGTTCAAGGAAATTCGCCCTTATGCCGAAGGTGGCACAATGATTTCGGCGGGTGATGCCATTGCTTTTATCAACCAGACGCTGTTTGTGCAGGGAACGTTTCGGGAGCGTCTGGACGAGTCGCTGATTGCGCTGGGGCAGGCGTTGGGGTTAACGGCCGTTTACATCGTAGAAAATGACCGTGAGGCTGTGGCCGACCGTGTGGCTGTGCGCTATATGTGGGAAGGGGGAAAAACGGCCGTTTTATCTCCCGCCCAACGGCAAAATCTCACCTACACCACCCTCGGTATCGAGGCTGCGGTTCCGCAGTTGCAAGGCGGTCAGGTTGTTGCCTGTACCAGCCCCGCATTCGCCTGTGTTATAGCCCCCATTGTTCACCAAAATGAATGGCAAGGAAGCGTGTTGTGTTACGCTGAACCTGCCAACCGGGTTTGGCTTCCCGTTGAACTTGAAGCCGTTGTTACCGTCGCCAATTTGCTGTCGGCCGCATTCCATCGCGTGCGTTCCTATGAACAAACCCAGCAGCAGCTTTCCCAAACCACCGAACAGCTCCAGGCTGCCGAAGCCCTCAACGAAATTGCCCGCTATTTAAACAGCACCCTCGAACTAGACGAAGTACTACAGCGCACGGTAGATGCCCTGCGCCGCTATTTGACCAACGTCCAAAGCTGTAGCCTGACCATTCTGGAAGAGCAAGGCACCGTCATGCGGATGCGGGCGCAGTGGGTTGAAAAGCCAGAATACAGCTTGCTGGCTATTGGGCAGAGCCGTCTGGTGGCAGATACAAATTCCACCCGGCGCGCACTACAAACGCAAAAACCGGTCATTATTACTGATTTGGAAAAAGATACCCCTTCCCACAGCTACGTTTATACCCGTAACGCGGTGGAACAGGGGCTGCGTTCCCTCCTTTATGTACCCATTATTATTCACGAAGAGCCAATTGGCCTGATTCATGTCAACGCCTGGAGGCGGTCACGCTATTTTACGGCAGAAGAAGTAGCCTTGTGTGAAAGTGTGGCAAACCAGGCAGCACTTGCCATTGAAAGCGCCCGTCTCTTCCAGGCAGAGCTACAGCGGCGGCGTGAGGCGGAAACGTTGAGCGAGGTGGCGGGCTATCTTAGCAGTACGCTGGACAGCCATGCCATTCTGGATCAAGCGGTGCAGGCGGTGCGTCGCTATATGGTCAATGTCCATAGCTGTTTGATAAGCATTTTGGATGAAGATGGTGAAACGCTGGTGGCGCAGGCTGAATGGTTTGACCAACCGCACCACAGTGTACGTCGTCTTGGCGACCGGATCAAGCTGAGTGAAACGGTTTTAACGCGGCAAGTGATTGAGGCGAGGCGGACTGTTGCCATTGAAGACACGTCCGCGCATCCCCTGATGGTGGCTTCGTTGAAAGAGCGAGCCAATGAATTATATGTGAGCGGGGTTTGTTCCGTTTTATACGTACCGCTGTTGTCGAAGGGAACGGCCGTTGGGGTTTTGCACATTACCGTTTGGGATGAGCCACGCCCGTTTTTGCCCCAGGAAATATCGCTCTGTCAGGGCGTTGCCAACCAGGCCGCTGCTGCCATTGAAAATGCTCGCCTGTATGCCAACGCCCAGGAACAGCTTTCACAGCGCAACGCCTTGCTGAGTGCCACAACGGCTATGTCCACCAGCCTTGACATGGCAACCATTTTGTCCAGATTGGCCGAACAACTGGTGCAGGCACTCGATGCTTCCAGTGCTCATATTGTGCGGTCAAGCTACCAGGCTAACGTCTGGCAGACCTTGACAAGCTATGTGATACCAGAAGATGGGGGGCAAACAGGCTTGCGCCAGGACATCCCGCCGCTGTTTGTTGATGAAGAGGTCAATCGCAAAGTTTTGGCTCGGTTGACGAGGCAGGAGGCCTATATCTGCTATCGTGATGACCCGCAAATTTTGCCCTGGGAACAAACGTTTTTGCAAAAACGACAAATCAGGTCGTTTGTTACCGTGCCGATCTTTGTTGAAGGCCGGTTGTGGGGCGGTGCTGTGGTAATGGAAAGCCGCCGCCAGCGTGAGTTTGTTGAGATGGATTTGGCGCTGGCTTTTGGGATGACGCAGCAAGCCTCTGTTGCTATTGAGCGGGCAAACCTGTATGCCCAGCTCCAGGAATATGCCGATCATTTGGCGGAAGAGGTATCGGCGCGAACGGCCGAATTGCAGGCGGAACGAGACCGCACGCTGGCGATTCTGGAAAGCGCGGGTGAAGGGATTATCCTGACCGATGTTGAGGCGACGATTTTGTATGCTAATCCGGCGATTGAACAGCAAACGGGGTATAAGCGGGACGAATTGCTAAAGCAGAATGTGCGGATATTTTCCAGCAACCAAACGCCAACGGCCGTTAATAATGCCATGTGGGAACGCATCTTACGCGGTGAAACCTGGTCTGGCACCGTGGTCAACCGCCGCAAAAACGGCACCCTCTATGATGTCAGCCTTACCATTACCCCTACCGTTTCTTCCAACGGCCAGATCAACGGTTTTGTTAGTGTGCAGGCCGATATTAGCCGCTTGAAAGAGCTGGACCGGCTGAAATCAGAGTTTGTTTCCAATGTGTCTCACGAGCTGCGTACCCCGTTGACCAACATCAAAACCTACCTGGCACTGGTTGAGCGCGGACGTTCGGAGAAACAGCCGCATTATTTGAAAGTGCTAAACGAAGAATCGGATCGGCTGGGGCGGCTGATTCAGGACTTGCTTGATTTGTCGCGGCTGGAAACCGAGAGTTTGCCAGAGCGAATTGAGCCATCCGATTTGAAACGGCAATTATTCAAACAAATTGACGCCTTTGCCGTGAAGGCCAGTACCAAGCATATTTCCATCCGCCTTGATCTTCCCGACGATTTGCCGCTGCTGCGGATTTCCGATAGCCATTTGGGTCAGCTTTTTACCAACTTGTTTGGCAACAGTATTGCCTATATTCCAGAGCATGGTAATGTGGTGGTGCAGGCACGGGTTGTTACGCAAGGGGGGCAGCAGCGGGTGGTGCATATTCGTTTTCAGGATGATGGCCCCGGTATTCCACAGGAGGAACGAGCCAATATTTTTGACCGATTTTACCGTGGTAAGAGTACGCGTAACCGTGGTATTCCTGGTACGGGGTTGGGGCTGGCTATTTGCCGGGAAATTGCGGAACGGTACGGTGGGAGCATTAATCTGGATAATGAGGTGACGGTAGGAACCACGTTTTTGGTGCGTCTGCCGGCCGTCAAATAGATGATGCGTCTACAACGGCCGTTTTTTGCCCGTCCTGCCCGCGTGGTGGCTCAAGATTTGCTGGGGAAACGGCTGGTGCGGTCGGTAAACGGCCGTTTGTTGGCTGGTACCATTGTGGAAACCGAAGCGTACTGCGACAGTGACGAACCCGACCTGGCCTGCCACGGCCACCGTGCCAACGGTGGCAAGCCGACCAGCCGAACGGCCGTTATGTTTGGCTCCGCCGGTTTTGCTTACGTTTACTTTAGCTACGGCATCCACTGGCTGTTTAACGTGGTAACGGGCGAGCCGGGGCAGGCCAACGCCGTGCTGGTGCGGGCGTTGCAGCCGGTGCTGGGGGTGGATGAGATGCAAAGGGGGAGAAACGGCCGTTCGGTGTCCCAACTCACCAACGGCCCCGCCAAGCTTACCCAGGCCCTGCAAATTGATAAATTGTTCGACGGGGCAAACCTTTGTGACCCCAACGGTGTTTTATGGATTGACGATGCGCCCCCTTTGCCTGCTGCTGCCATTTGCTGCGGCCCCCGCATCGGGCTGGGCAAAACGCCAGAGCCGTGGTTTTCCATGCCCTGGCGCTATTGGGTGCGCGATAACCCATTTGTCTCTGTTTAAGAACTGAGAGATTGGAGATTGGAGATTGTCGCTCGGCCAGTGTCAATCTCCAATCTCCAGTCTCTAGTCTCTTTCCCCAAGGAGTTTGTATGAAGTTGTTAGAAGGAAAGAAAGCCTTGATTTTTGGGCTGGCAAATAAAAATTCTATTGCCTGGGGCATTACCGAAGCGTTTCACCAGCATGGGGCGGAAATTGGCATTAGCTATGGCATTCCCCAGCTAGAGAAGCGGGTGATGCCGCTGGCCGAATCGGTGGGGGCGAAGTTTGTGACCAAGTGTGATGTGGCGGTGGATGAGGAGATTGAGGAGACGTTTAAAACGGCCGTTTCCCACTTTGGCACCCTCGACATCCTTGTCCACTCCGTCGCCTATGCCCCCTCCACCGAACTCGAAGGGCGGTTTGTCAACACCAGCCGCGAAGGGTTCCGCGTCGCCCTGGACATCAGCGCCTATAGCCTCATCGCCCTTGCCCGCGCCGCCGCCCCCCTCATGGCTGACGGTGGCAGCATCATCAGCATGACCTATTACGGTTCGGAAAAGGTCATTCCCCACTACAACGTCATGGGCGTTGCCAAAGCGGCTCTTGAAGCCAACACTCGCTATTTGGCTGCCGACTTGGGGCCGCAAAACATTCGCGTCAACGCCATTTCGGCTGGGCCAATTAAAACGCTGGCGGCGGCTGGCATTGCCGGTTTCCGCAAAATGCTCAGTTACGTTGAACCTCGCGCCCCTCTGCGGCGCAACGTAGACCAAAACGAAGTCGGCCAAACCGCTCTCTGGCTGTGCAGCGACCTCAGCAGCGGTGTAACTGGTGAAGTGATTTACGTGGACGCCGGCTACCACATCCTCGGTATGCCGGAGCCACCGGAGCATTGGGCGGGGTAGCTTGTTTTTGCTGGCGACGGATGACGGGGGGGTGAGGAAAACGGCCGTTTTCCCCCAACATTTTTATGGGACGCGGACAAACACGGACAAACACGGACAAAACGGCCGTTTCCCCTAACACTTCTCTAGGACGCGCACAAACACGGACAAAACGGCCGTTTCTACCCCAGCTCCCCTGCCAAAAAACGGCCGTTCCTTCCCCAAAAAATCTCGCAACTACAGATAAACACAGATGAAAACAGATAAGAAACCGTGTTTATTTGTGTTTATCTGTGGTTTCATAAAACGGCCGTTTCCCATGTCCTTCCGTGTACAAAAACGGCCGTTATCCCATCACCCCCCCACGCGGTTGCTGCTCTTGTTGGAAACGGCCGTTTTCCCCCATCTCGGCTTGATTTTGCCATAAACTCTTGACATGTCCACAAGTTGGTGGCATATTTGCCACCATGAGGGTGATTTTAGATACCAATGTACTTGTTGCCGCCTCCCGTTCACATCGTGGGGCCTCATATCGTTTATTGCAGTTGATCCCTGACAAGCGTTTTCAAATTTGCCTTTCCCACCCTCTCTACTTGGAATATCTTGATGTCTTGCTTAGGCCAGAACATCGCCTTCGCACATTATCAGAGCAGCAAACAATAGGGGCAATTCGTTACCTACTGTCTCAGGCACACCTTCAAGAAATCTATTTTCACTGGCGACCATTTTTACCAGATAGTAAAGACGACATGGTTTTGGAACTAGCTGTGGCAGCACAGGCCACCAGAATCGTCACGTTTAATTTAAAGCATTTCCGAGGAATACAGGTCTTTGGGATAGAGGCGACACAACCACGCGACTTTCTGGTTGAAATTGGAGAGATACAATGACAACACTTACCATCCGTTTACCCGACAGTTTGCATCGTGAGATTAAACAACTCGCGCAGGATGAAGGCATTTCGCTCAATCAATTTCTCACTTTGGCAGCGGCAGAGAAAATGAGTGCGCTGCGAACAGTCAGTTTTCTACAGGCAGAAGCTGCCAAAGGCCGTCGTGACGATTTTGAGGCCTTTTTAACGGCCGTTCCCGATATAGAACCCGCTGAGGAAGACAAGCTGTAACCTTTGTATCCGATAATAACTGGTTGATGGGAGTGTAAACGGCCGTTTTGCTCTAAAAAGCCAACCGACGACCGACAACCGACGACGGGATGAATGGGGAAACGGCCGTTTTCAACGTTTTGCCTTGCCAAAATAACCAACCGCCTCTGCGTTCATCTCTATTGGTGTGCGTCCTATTTTAGTTTCTCTGACAAACTGCTACTAATTAACAAAGTCATAACTACACATGCAATACCAATAAGTGTTAGAAATAGCGACGCCTCCAAGTTCTTATAAGCGAAAAGCAAGCCTAATCCAGAGAGTATAAGTAGCATAGCACTGATCCCCCAACCAATTGTAGCAACTATTAACCCTCTGCCTGATAATACAATTGATTGTACCTTAGTTGCTGGACCAGTAATTAAAGTGACTTTTAACTTCTTGTCTCGTTGCATACGATATATCATGATACATAAAATTATGGCTCCACCTAAATTGAATAGTACGAACATGATTGTTATACTTTCAGTTCATCTAAATTCACTTGGTGTGTAGTTTAATTCTATCGAGAACCCTGCGAATTCAGCATGAATAAGATTTGAGTAACTTACAGATAGCTCAGGCTGATTAGAAACGGTAGTAACTTCTGTTCCTCCCCAAATACCAACCCCTATATTTCCAACTTCTCCACCTACCCAAGTCCAGCTTCCCCTGAGCATTCACCTCCAGTGCCACCACCTGCCCCCACAAAGACGACGGACGACCGGCGACGGAGTAAATGATGGAAAACGGCCGTTCCGCCCCTGCCCCCCTGCCAAAAAACGGCCGTTCCTTCCCCAAAAAATCTCACAACTACAGATGAACACGGATGAAAACAGATAAGAATCCGTGTTTATTTGTGTTTATCTGTGGTTTCATAAAACGGCCGTTTTCCCCCAACATTTTTATCGGACGCGGACGAACACGGACAAAACGGCCGTTTTTCCCCCCTGCTCCCCCGCCCTCCTGCCCAAAAACGGCCGTTTTCCCCAAAAATTGTTAATGTACATGGAAGGACACGGATAAAAACGGCCGTTCCTTCCCCAAAAAATCTCGCAACTACAGATGAACACGGATGAAAACAGATAAGAATCCGTGTTTATTTGTGTTTATCTGTGGTTTCATAAAACGGCCGTTTTCCCCC
>WBZL01001109.1_pt1 | contig 28970 bp, 19 predicted proteins | sample 5204291 | NCBI WGS metagenome assembly WBZL01 (sample SAMN12344345, study PRJNA552823) | activated sludge metagenome | biome: Activated sludge suspended growth; feature: Nitrification reactor; material: Wastewater; isolation source: activated sludge from nitrification reactor of wastewater...
AGATTGGCATCCCGGCCTGAAAAATGAAGTCCAAAATACAGCTGAGATGCCGCTAGCAGTATGAGGGAATCCGAGATGGTTAGCAGCCAGCACACGGTTTGTAATGGTTTCGTCTGCATTCAATTAAACTGCGTTCAGCTTGAAAACAGGAGTTTTGCAAAACTCAGCCACACTGGACAGTGAGCTTCTTTCAACGCAAAAACTCCAGGTTCCATCTTGATTTCAGTTTAGTTTTGGAGTTTACAAATAGAAAAAATCGAACCTTTATTAGCTCCAATACTATTGATGATTTATCTTAGGTTTTGCTATGCTGAAATACAAACCCTGAGAGTCTAGCCCATAATCATTTAAGTTAACATTATTAAGTAACCTAAAATCTTCTCCTAACTGAAAAACTTGGATTTCACCATTTTCAGTTGCGGTAATTATGCACTCATTAATGTTCCCACTACACCAAGATAAAAATTCTCTCTTTTGTTCCGAAATATCTTCAAATCGAAACGGTTGCTCATCTAAGGCATTCGTCTGAACAACTTCGATATTTTGTAATGGCTGACTTAATAGCCAGTTTTCGGTTGGAGAGAGTAAAAATCTCTGGTCGAATATATCTCCAGGCAACATTTTTAATTGATCACTGATTAGATTCCAATTCCCTTGTCTAAGATCAACTTCATATACCTCATCATGAAAAAATATTTTTAGATGATTCGACTCATTTAACGACCATATTAAAAACGGGTTACTCCCCCAATCTAAAGATCCAAGATTGATCATCTCTTCATCTTCAAGGGTGTTGATATTTCTGATTACAATACCAAACGGTGCCGCTTCATTATGTTCGGTAATTGGGCTTTGCCAATGTGCAAATATATCAGGCTCATTAGGAGACCAAACAAAGCTAGCATAATTTTTCTCTAATTTTATTACTGAATCGTCTATAGTATTGATTAGCCAAGTTTCTTCATTTAGAGAAATCATATCTTCTATTACTAGACGCAACCATTTTCCTTCTGAGGAAAAATCAGCCAATCTAGCAAGCCCATCCTGTGGCTCATCAAAAAAGGTCTTTTCCACTCCTGTAAGATAATTCACCTGATATAATTGCCATGTTAAATTTCCTTCTCCAATACCTTTTATTTCTAATACATACAGTAAGTTAGATTGTTCAGATCCCCAATCAATTAACGAAAGGCGAGTCCCAGGAGTGGTCGCAAATATGAGGTTTTTCTCTTGATTTTGTGTATCAATCATCCAGATTTCATGAACTTCATCATCTTTCCCTTTATTTTTAATTTGAATAGTCGCTACCAATAAGTTTGGATAATTTATTGTAGGAGTTGAAACATCTGGAAGAGGTGTTATCTCAATTACATTGGATAGAGTTTTCTCAAAAGTAGGTGATGGAGAATTTTCAGGTGTAATAAGATTCCCATTATTGGCTAAATCTATACAACTAACTAACAACAAGCAAATAATAAAAACACCAATAACTGACATTTTTTGATAAATGTGAAGTAAATATCCTCTCATCAGAACACTCCGTGTGTATGGGAAAATCGCTTGGTTTTTAGTTAACAAATTTCTCTAAGTGTGTCACGATTAAACCATTAAAAGCAAAATCGTGACACTTCAAGGTTTGCCGATTTGTTTTTTAGAACATTCAAATGAACAAACCGGCAAACACTTCACATCGTATACTTGTACAAACCTTATCTACCTACCACATTATAAAAATCATCCAATGTAAGAATCCGATCCTCACATCCCCAACAATATGATGATATGACTAAGGATTCGTACCCAAAAGCCAATTCTCCTATGTCATCAATAAAACCCCAATGCCCATAATATATAGGTCTTCCAGAAGGATTCTCTGCTGTTATATTATCAGGGTAAATAGTTAAGAAATCTGGGAAACGTCCTAGTTCTTGTAAATAGGAAATTATTAAATAATCATTAAGGATTTCATCCCTATTTCTTACATCCGCAGCGTGATCAGTTATAGGATAACCGAAGTGACCTGATTGTGGATTAGTTTGAATATATTCAAAAATACCTTTTTCATATTGATTATAGTCTTGTGGGAAATTAGCTTCCCTACTATAAATCACCTGGAGCAAAACAGTAGCCGTATATAATCCTCTAATTGAAAAATACTCGACATTATTGGAATTTGATCCAACATGTGCAAGGGGGTGAAAACTTTTATGTTCTTGTACAAGCACCCATTTTCCAATTTCATACCGGAATAATTCGATATTAGTATAATGATCATTAGCATGAACTAGAATATCAAATGCACTCTCAGAAATACCGATTTCGCTTAAATAATTTTGCAAATATGTGCTTGCTAAAAATTTTAGCTTTTTAACACCCGGCGGTAACGTTGACGTTGGTTCTAATGTTGCGGTTGCGGTCGACGTATTCATAGGGGTTACTGTTGGCGTTTCAGTTGGACAAGGCGTCACGGTTATTCTCACTGCTATACCGGAATGTACTGTCGCTGTTACAGTAGGTTCTTGTGTCACTGTCGGCAGTTGAGTGGGATCAGTTGTTGGCGGCAGTGCCGGCGCTCCTGGTGTTACCGCACCTGTTCCCGTTTGGTCACAAGCAGCCAGCCCCACCGTAAACAGTAGTACCAGCACAAACAAACCCGCTGGCGGCAGCTTGCCGCCCTTCTTCTTCCGCCGCCAATGCAGAATCAGCATCGGCATCATCAGCAATCCTGCCGGATTCGCCAGCGCAGAGGCGGCAAAGCGGTTCAGCGCATCCTTGTTTACTGAGAGGAACTGCCCCGTATTCGGGTCATAGTAACCCGCGCCAAAGAACCACAAGCCCGCACTGCCGCTTTGTCCCGCCGCGTAGCCATACAGCGCATTGCCTTCCCCTGTTTGCTGCAACAGCAAGCCAAATGGGGCATACGTGCGCGTCAAGAACAGGTCGCCATTGCCATCAATAAGCTGGCGTACACTTAATTCTTTGTCACCCAGGTAGTATTGCCAGTCGCCATTGTATTCGCCGATGGCATACTGCCCATAGAGCAAAAGCGTCTGCGTCTGCCCATCATCTACTACCAAAGGCAACCCCGCTTGTCCATCCAAGGTATAGGTGGCTGTCAGGGTCGCACCAGCCGCATAGCCAATGGTCTGCACCCGCTGCTGCAAACCGTTGTAGACCACCGCCGCCTGCACCTGGTATTCACTACCGTTATGGCGTTCAGCCTGCACCATCTCGTTTGCCTGGTTGAAACTGTAGCGTGTTTCTCCCTCGGCAGGGGTGAGACTGCCTGGCACCTGCCGTACCCGGTTGCCATTGCCATCATAGGTGTAGTACCAGGTTTCGGGGTCGTCGCTGGCTTTGGCTGTTTCAAGCTGGTTGGCGGCATTGTAGGTATAGATCGTCACCACCGTGCTGGTAAGCGCCTGCCCTGAGCTTGCCGAATGGGTGGCGGTGTAGCTGGTGCGGTTGCCCACCGCGTCGTAGGTATAGCTGTAATCGGCGGTTAGATCGCCGCTGTAGTGGGCATCTGTCAGGCGGTACAGGGCATCATACTCATAAACCACTACGTGGGCAGCTAAATTGCCGGGCACAGTCTCGGTTATCAACGCAAACGCGCTGGCCGCCGGGCCGCTGCCGCCAGGAATGTAGGCGGTGTCGGTAATCAACAGCAGCCTGTCCACGCGCAGCCCATCTTCCCGCATCAGCAGTTGCAAATCGTGGGAGCCGGCCTCCGGGAAGGAGAGGGTGGCATTCGTGTTGCTCAGAGTCAGGCGCGACCATTCCCAACTGTTGGCCGCAAATCCTGTTATTCCGGCGCTGCCGTCAGGCGCAACGCCGTCTACGGCCAGGTGTACTGAGTCCCCGCCCGCGTCGCCAGCGTTGCCGCGCACCCAGGCGGCGTAACTGCCGGCCGTTTCAATCTGCACCGGGAACTGCACGGTTGGCGCCACGGCCGTGTCGCCCGCTTCCCATACAGCGCCCACATCGGGCACAGCGCGGATATAGCCCTCGCCGCTGAAGCCGGCCTGGGCGGTTTCTGTCTGCCAGCTCTGTCCATCGCCAGGCGCCGATTGCCCATCTTCTGCTTCCACAACCAGCAAACCGCTGCTCTCCAGAAACTGCTTTGTCGTATTGACAAGGGTGGGCGATAACAGCGATTCCGTCACCACCCGCGGTTTGCCAATCCCATCCAACTCGTAAGTGTACTGACCCAACACCAGGCCGTCCACGTCCCTATGGGTGATACCAATCAGGCGGTTAGCCCTATCATACTCGCCCACGCTAACGATCCCGTTCGGCAGCGTCATCGTAATCAGGCGGCCAGCATCGTCGTATTCGTAATCGGTCACGCCTTCGTCCCAATCGGCAACGGCGTCAAGCTGATTATCCAGATTGTATGTATAGGTCACTACTTTGTTGTCAGGGTACATGAGGCCGATGCGGTTGCCGTTCAGGTCATAGTCATACACGACTACCGCGTCAAAACTATCGGTAATTGTCGTCAACCGGTTCAGATCGTCATAGCTGTAATGGGTGGCGCCCAGGCTGTCGGTCATCACCACCCGGTTTCCCAGAGCGTCATATTCATGGCTGACGGTCACGCCATCCTCTTCATAGATCAGGCTCCGCAGCCGGTTCAGGCCATCGTAAACGTAACGGGTGACAGCATGATTACCGTCGGTTATCACAACAGGATATCCCAAAGCGTTGTAGGCGGTGGCAGTCGTGTTCGACAGCGCATCTGTCACCAATATCGGCCGATTCAAGCTGTCATAGGCGGTAACGGTGGTGTTAATCTCCCTGGCATTGAGTACTGCCCGCGGATTGCCCAAGGCATCGTAAACATATCGGGTCAGAACGTTACTGTCATCGGTCTGGGCGCCGCCGGTATCATTCTGGATCACCCCTATACGCCGGTCCAAATCATCAAACAGGTATGTTGTGCGAATGTCGTTGGCGTCAACTATCCCCACTTTGTTCCCAACCCCATCATAGATAGATACGGTGCGGTTACTTTCGCCGTCGTTGGTGATCCACGTCCGACCAAGACCATCATACAAGGTGCCGGTCTGATACCCCAGGCTGTTGGTGGTCGTCAGCACTTGTCCGGCGGCATTGTAAGTACGCGTTATAGCAACGCCTGCGGCGCTGACTGTCACGACCGTCCGATTCAAACTGTCGTACCGGGTAGTGGTAGTGCGGCCCTCGGCATCGGTGCGCGTCACCTGGTTGCCCAATACGTCATATGCGGTGGTGGTGTTTACGGCGATTCCATCCAGGTAGTGGGTCGCTGTTACTACCCGGCCGACGTCGTCATAACCAACCGTTGAGATCTGTCCCATCGGATTTTTTGTGCCATAGCTTCTGCCCCACGGATCATAAAGCGTTACTGTGCATAGGTTTACGTCAGATTGAACCGGCGGGAAACTGCAATCGGCGTCACTGACAATAGGGGCGCCATTCCAGTTGGCTACAGAGAGATACGGCCGGTTCTGACTGTCATAAACCGTCAGACTGGTTTGTCCCAGAGCATTTGTTGAGGTGATGTACCGCCCATAACTGTCATAGCCTGACACGGAGCAGATATTTTCTTCTTTGACGTTATCTGGTGACATTTCACATTGTGCCGGAGATGTCAGGGTATCAGGATTCCAGTTTTCCACCGTTGCTTTCGTCCGGTTCAATTCGTCATAGAACGTGCGGGTCATGCGCCCTAGCGTGTCGGTGACAATAATGGTATTGCCGACCTCATCATACTCATACAGAGTGCAGATGTCGTAGTCCCGAATCTCCGGCAGGGTGAGGCAGGTTGGCAGCGCCTCCAGGCTGTTGATGCTCCCACTCCAATTGGCGATACTGCCTGCCGGGCGATTAAGGGCATCGTAGAAATGGCGCGTCATCCGTCCCATCGTGTCGATGATAATGATGGTATTGCCTACCGCATCATACTGAGTTCGCGTTTCAATATCTTCATCGGGTACGTTTTCATCGAAGACGCCATCCTGCCAATTGCTGACGGTGCGCACGACTCGCCCCAGTTCATCATACTCTTTCACGTAACGATGGCCCAAACTGCTCACAGTCGCTACAACCTGTCCGATTTCGTTATATTCCGTCAACGAACAGATGTTGTGTTCGGGGTCGGGATGGGTAAAATCAGCACAAAGTGATTGTATAGGCGTCACGCCATCATAATTGGTGACGTGAGTGATCACCCGTCCCGCGTCATCGTAGAGGTTCAAATTCACCTGGCCAACCGTGTCGGTAATGGCAATCTGGTTACCTGCCCGGTCATATTCATAACTGGTGACAAGATTGTATTTATCCTGGTAATTCTGCGGATACCCGGCCAGGTAATTGCGGGTGACCCGCAGCAAGTTATCATCTTCGTCATAGGTATTGACCGTTACTAACATCAAAGAATTGGTGGTCGTTATGACCCTGCCGACAGCGTCATGGTCGTAGTGGGTTGTCAGGCCGACGTTGTCCGTGATGACTATCATTTGGCCCAGGGTGTCATAACCGTAGCGAGTCGTCGAACCTGCTTCATCGGTGGTGGACGTCACCTGGCCATATTGATTGTAGGTGTGGGTGGTGGTCTGGCTCAAATGATTGGTTTCTGTGATGAGCAAATCACCCAGGTAGTCAAAGGTCGTCTGATGCTCTGAAGCGTCGGTCATCCGCAGCAAGTTGTGGGTTTGCGGGTCAAAATCGTAAAAGGTCGTTTGCTCCAACGCATTGGTGATGTCGCTACTGTACCCGAATGGGGATTTGTGTGCGTAGGTTGGATTGCTCAGCTTATCCTGACTGTAGATTCGGTTGGTGTAGCCGTCCAGAATGAACCGCTCTTCGCCGCCCAATGCATCTCGTGTGGCTACCAGCAGATTTTGGCTATCGTAGAGATGAACTGCAGCCTGACCGAGGCCATCGGTAATCACGCGCCGCCCATCAAGATGGTATTCAACCTCGAATGAATGTCCCTGGTAAGTCTGAGAAACTACCCGTCCTAAATCGTCATAATCGCTGTCAAAAACCACCCTGTTTTCCGGATCAGTCACGCGGCTCAACACCTGTTCGCCACCTGCCAACTGGTCGTAATCATAGGTCCAGACTTGTTGGCGGGTGTCAATGACACTGACCAGGCGACCCTGGACATCATAGTTAAATCGCGTTATTCTGTTGAGCGGATCAGTAACGGTTTCCAGGCGACCTTCCGGATCGTAGGTAAAGTCCAAATCACGGCCGCTGATAGGATCTACAACACGTTCCAGTTGTCCGCCGTCGTTATATTCCAAGTTGAAGACGTTGCCATGCGGGTCAACTTGTTGGATCAGCTTACCTTCACTGTTGAAGACATATTGCGCCTGAGTGTGGGCAGTCACCATGTAGGTTGTGTTTCCTAATGCGCCTTCGGTTAACTCTATATTGGTCAGAACGCCCGGCGACGGTTCAAAATGATCGCGAGCGCGCTGGAAGACAACGGGACTGCCATCTGGTCCACGCAAAACCATGTTAAGACTATCATTGCCAATGCCCAAGCTGTCCGCGTTTCCAACTGGAGGTTCATTTGTTAATAACGACGTCATAACAGCCATAGGGGCGTACCGTCGGGATACGTGTAAATAATACCCACTTTGGCCTACTTTTTGCTCATTTTCGAGACCAAAATGGCGTCTAAACGACCATAGCAGATGTAAAAATAATAAAAACTGGCCGAATGCATCTACTGATACAGCCTGTAAGGGATAGATTTTACGTCTGCTAACGTTCTTGACGCTGCTTTTGAGCCGATTTGAGTCAAAAGTCATGATAAAAGTGGGTCTTTTTTGCACGCATCCCGAAAGTAAGCCAATCTGTGAGATGCTGGGGATTCCGCGCTCAACACTCTATGATTATCTCAGCCGAAGGAAAGAGAAGCAGAATTAGGCTCCATCGCCACGTATGACACGTTTGTTAAACAACCCCCAACCTTTGGTGCTAGTTGAAAAAGGCATCGAGTTCCCATAAGCTAAGAGTTGCAAGACCATTAGTAAAAGGATAACCCGATGGCTACTGAGGATTTTATCATTGAATTGTTCTGTCGAGTGAATGCTGTGATGGGTCATTGATATCGAGGCGATTGTGCAGGAATTGGTCCATAATTCAGGGTCGGGTTACTCGACTGAAGGAGTATCAATTGCATGATTTTGAGGGAATATGCAAAAATAGAGTAGGAATCTGGTTGATTTTGTATGGAGGAAATGGCCGGGCAATCAATCTGGCTCTCATAAACTGGTCCCGTATAACACCGTTGTTAATTGCACCCCCCATCTTATTTGCCAGTTGAGGCGCGGATCTAGGCGATGGTCTTGTTCATGGGGTTCTGTCAGGTTCCGTTTTGAATCACCAAGAGTAATTCATGCATAAAGTCGTCAGGGGCAAAGCCGTAGACCTGAGCTGCATCAACGACAGTATAGAAGGGTGCAACCGCACAACCCACGCAGGCCATTTGGTGTTGCTGGAAGATGACGGCCGTTTCCGGCCAACGCTCGAACAACTCCTGTAACGTCAGTTTTGCCAAGTCTTCGCCTTTCATTTATTCCGCCACCTCGTCTGTACCCAAAATTAGATCCTTCGTTAAGTCTTCAGCGAGTACCACCAATTCGTGCGCCTTGCACAAAATAACCTGTTTTCGATGGCTGATAATCCACCCTTCCTGTTCCCATTTACTCAAAATACGGCTAACATTATACAGGTTTGTGCCGGTCATCTCGGCAATATCCTGGCGTGTCAGTGGAATATCGATAAGCACCCCCTCTGTGACCCGTTTGCCAAACTGGCGCACCAACCGCAGCAGTGCCCGCGCAATTCGTTGTTCAACCCGCTTGGTGGAAATATCGCGAAAACGTTCCTGCAAACGCGTGAATCGGCTACTCATCATGTTCATACCATTTAGCGCTAACTGCGGATGACGCAGCATCAATTGTTTCATCTCATCTCGATGCCAGCTTACAGCTTCACACACTTCAATCGCCTCAGCGGATAACGGATAATCGGTATCATTTAGAGCGACGATAATACCAAGCCCTTGCCCTGGTCCGAAATAATTCACCACTACCTGTTCGCCCTCCTGGGTAAGTTGTACCAGTTTAACCCGACCACGGTGCAAGATGTATAACCACTCGGCTGGTTCGCCCTGGTGAAAAAAGAAACCACCTGCCTCAATCCGGCGCATGTGACTTTCATCCAGAATAGCCTGCCGGGTGTCAGTATCCAGGCCGCGGAGCAAAAAACAACGCTCGACAATGTCTTGGTATGTATTGTTCATGGTTGAGGGCATTATAACATTGAAAGTACAAGCTGATTGTGATGGATTCCCGGCGTCAAACGCCTCCCAGCGGCCGACGTTTCTAAAAATTTTAACGCCGGGAAGATGGTTCGACTACTGCTGTAATGTCCGAATATAGGCGACGATATCCAGAATTTGAGCATCGGTAAGGGCTGGATTGCCGCCCTTGGGTGGCATGTCTACCCCGGTCGTGTTTGCCGGATCGCTCATGGGGCGCCCTTTTTGAACGAACGCCAGCAGTTCTTCATCGCTCGATCCGCGCACAAATTCGCTGGTTGTAAACGGTTTACCGAGGTTCTCAATCCCGACTCCGCCTGGTCCATGACAAGCGATGCACACTTCGTTGAATTTGGTTTCGCCGGCGGCCGGATCGCCGGCGCTGACAACGACCGTTTCCCCCGCTGCGTCACTCGCACTATTATTGCCAGACGAAACGGCCGTTTCGCCCCCACCACAACCCGCCAATACAACCAGCCATACCAGGAGCAGCAAACCGCCCATTTTTTTATTCATGCTTCTTGCCTCCAAAAATTTAATTAAGATCTTCGTGCATCATCATCGAGCGTATCGGCTGCGCCCGTAACCCAGAAAAGTCCAAAACCAGGGCGTCATCCACCCCCAAAGCCAGCGCCTTAGCTGCATTTTCATCGCTGAAGGCCACAATCCCAAAGCCCATCGGGGTGGCCACGCCAGCACCTATCACAAAATGGGCGTCTTCGGCCTTTAGCCAGGCGGCGCTGGTCAAATCATGGACCCACCAGGTAGCCACGTCGTCACCCGTTTCCTTCTGATAGGCCAACATCTCGCCAATATCATCAAACCGGCGCGCCTCACCGGCGGTGGTCCAATAGGCGGCGGCCATGTTTTCTTCGCTAATCAACATCTTGCAGCGATCACAGGGATCCTGCCCATATACAATGTCCGGTGGTTGGCTTACATTCACCGATGACCGGCAGCCGGCCAGGAAAAGCAGGCTAACGACAGCCAGAGCCATGCCGATCTGGCGCAGCGATGATCCCACCCTCATAACACCCCCTTGTGTTTGAAAATTTGTACGGCCGTCACAAATGGCAGAACACTCCATGCCAGGAGCAAGCCTACCAACAAGGGCAGCAGCCGACTCCCAAAAGTCCGGTAGGCATAAACGCCTGCCGGACCCAGTACTTCTAAATTGCTGCGCAAATCTAAAATTGCGGCGACTTTGAACAATTGCAACGGATTAAGCAGCGCCAGCCCAAAAAGCTGGCCCACGTCAAGCCGCATCACCAAAGCCGACCCCATCAATCCCAGATCGCCAAAGAAGACAAGGATGAGCCAGATAAACAGGGCCAGCCCCACAGCCGTTGCGCCACGCTGCACCGTAGCCGAGATAAGATAGCCTACACTCAGGCTGGCCACAGCCAGCATACAGGCCAAAGCCAGCAAGGTCAGATAGGTGCTGCTGTCAGCTCCGCCGCTGAAGGCAATGAGGACAGCCGTTAGACCAAACCCCATGGCAATTGCCGCCATCAACGCCAGCGCCAGCCCGATAAATTTGCCCATCAGCAGTTCCATCTGGGTAATCGGCTGGGCCATCAGGTAAAGCAGCGTTCCTTTCTCACGCTCCCCGGCCAGGCTAAGCGCGCCCAGTGTCAGACCCATCAGCGGCACAATGAGAAGGATGAGATTGATGAGACTGGCACTGGTACGGCCGTACCCCGCCAATCCACCGCTGCCCACGCCCGACAACGTCATCCAGGCCAACGCCAGCGACAAGCCGGCAAAAGCCAGCGCATACAACAAAAACCAGCGGTTGCGCCGTGCGTCGCGCAGCTCTTTTTGCGTGATGGTGAAGATATTCTCGAAATCGATCATGGCGTTTTCCTGCCAAAATGGTGTCCCCGGCCCGTAAGGCCGACTATTCAACGGTAAAGTCCTCAATGGTAATGCCAGCTTCGTGCAGCACGCGCAAAGCTTCTCCTTTTTGACCGGGTTGAACCTGCAAGCGCACGCCACGGCCGTTCCGGCTGACCGGCAGCCCATAAGCAGTCAGGGTCGCCAGCGCTGGATCAATCGTCTGGGGTGGCAGGTAAATGTGAAGGGTGCTTTCCCAGCCGAGCTGCCGCTCCAACTCGCGCGGCGGCGCGTCGACGACCAGCCCGCCGGCTTCCAACAGCAGGACCCGATCGGCCAGCGCCGTCACTTCCTCCAGCCGGTGCGAAGAAAAAACCATCGTCTTACCCTGCTGCTTCAAATGGTGCAGCAGCAGCAAAAAATCCTCGCGGGCGCGAATATCCAGGTTGGCGGTTGGTTCGTCCAGCAGCAAAATTGGAGGGTCCGACAACAATGCCAGGGCCAGGGCCAACCGCTGCTTCAGCCCGCCGGAGAGAGTTTGCACCCGTTTTTGCAAGTGGGGCATCAGCGCTAACTGATTAAGTAAAGGAGAAAAATCGTAGCCGGACGGCCGTTTCTTCAACCGGGCATAAAAAGTGAGCGTTTCGGCGGTTGTCAGGTCGTCATGAAAGTTGAGCGTCTGCGGCACGAAACCCACCTGCTGCCGGACCGCCTTGCCCTGGCGGCGCACGTCTAGCCCATTGATGCGGATGTCCCCGGCGAAGGGCAGGAGGTGCAGCAGGCAGCGAAGGGCGGTAGTTTTTCCCGCGCCGTTGGCTCCCCACAGAGCAACCACCTCGCCCGGCTGTACGGTAAAGGAGAGGTGATCGACGGCCGTTAGGCCGCCAAACGTCTTGGTGAGATCTGTCACTGTAATCATCGTCATCTGGAACCAGCCTGTTGCAGACGGTAGCGTCGCCAATGCCAATGGGGCAACCCCAATACCACGGTAAACGTCAGCGCCAGGAGAAGCAGCGCCTGGGCAACCCAGCCTTGATTTTGCGGTATTGGCAGCGGCGGTGTTTGGGAGGGGATGCGGGGGGTGGTTAACGGCCGTTCGTCCACCAATTTCGGCTGCGGCTTCACCAACGGGAATGCCCGGGCAGCAAAATCCAGGGCATTGGTCGCCGGACTGTACAAAAACAGGCGCAGATTCGGCTCGCGTTGCATCAAATTTTCAAACAGCCGTTCCGCTTTGTAGCTCATGTCACCCAGGCCATCGCCATCGGCATCATAACCGGCATAATCGCTCCAATAATTGCCCTGACCGGCTGGCGTCCACTCGTTGCTGCCCGGTGTGCCGCCGCCGGCAATAGCCACTTGCTCCTGATTCTCGATGAAGCTGTTGCCGGTAAACTGATTGTGGCGCACGGCAGGCAGCATCTCTACGCCGATGTCGTTGTAAGCGAATACGTTGCCCGTAAATTGGCCAATGCTGTCCACTTCACGCGGCGAACCGTCCAGGTAAACGGCCGTGCGGTTGTTCAGAAACAGATTGTCTGCAACGAGAGCGTCGTCCACGTCTTTCAGGCCAATGCCATAACCACTAGGTCCGCGATTACCGGCGACAGTGTTGTTGATCATGTGCAGGCGGCGGCTGTACATCAGAAAAGCGCCCACGGAGTTATCCAGCAGCCGGTTTTGGGTGATCAGGGCGTCGTCGCAGTACATGAAGTGCAGGCCGTAACGGCCGTTGCGCACGTCGTTCCCGCGCACGGTCAGCCGCTCTGAATACCACAGGACTACGTCACGGCCGTCGACAACCTGGTTTTTCTCGATGAGCGTGTCGTGGCTGGCCCAGACGCGAATGCCATCCCCGCGGCGGGGTACATCCAACGGCTTGCTGCTGATGTGATTGCTGGCAATCACACTGTTGGGCGCTTCGCGCAGGTAAATGCCAAACAAGGTGTCTTCGAAGCGATTGCCGCGAATGGTCAGGCGTGGCGCTGCGCCGGCCAGCCCTGAGTTTTCCTGGTCCAATGAATGGCCGCTGCCACGTATCACAAATCCTTCCAGAGTTGTATCGGCGCTGGTGATAGTGATCACCGTGCCCACACCACCTCCATCAATGACTGGCCAGTTTTGCCCGATGAGCGTCAACGGCTTGTCGATGAGCAATGCTCCGTGGTAGACGCCGCCATCAACAAGAATGGTAGCGCCCGGGGCGGCCTGGGCAACGGCCGTGGCCAGATCATCGGCGGGAATACCTTTCGCCAAGACTCGCGAAACACCTGGTCTGGTTGTCAACAGCCCCACGACAAGCAATCCTAAAAGCAACCAGCGGGTATACTTCACCGCTGTCCCTCCACCAGCGGTTTATATGCGCGCCGTTGGGCATACAGCCCGGCGATAGTCAAAAAGCCTGCGGCAAACGCCAGATAAATGCCGACTTGAAAGGAAGCAATGGTACGAAACTGGGCTACCATGCCCTCGCCCCAAATGGGAGGCACAAAGGGTTTGATGGCGCTGCTGAGCGGTGCGCGCGGGTCCAGGTTGAGACCGAAATGACGCATCCAGAAATACATATCAGCCAGAAAAATATAAGGCATCAAAATAGCTGGCAGCGCCAGCAGCGCCGCCCATGGGCTGTGAATGAACACCGCCGCCAACAGCAGCAACGCCAGCATGGTGATCGCCGCTATACTCACCGATCGTTCCAGCTGCGCCGCTTCGCCCAACGGCCGCATGCCGATGTAATGGTTCAGCCCGTCTATCTCATTCACGTCTCCGGTCATCCGATTTGCATAGACCTGCACCGACAGCCCTTTGGGATACTGTGGGGCCAGCAAAGTCATTTTCCAGTAGGGTAAAAAAAGGGATACAAGCAGCAGCAGGGCGGCGGCAACTAATAACAGGGTGGGTAGCCAATAGCGCCAGCGATCTTCAGCCTGGGTATCGGCCGGGACGCGCGGCCCAACGATTTTTTTTAATGCGCTCATGGAGATTCCTTCGGGTACCATGGCGCGGGAACGGCCGTGGCCGCCCCCACGCCCGTTTTTAACCCGTGGTTAATTAGCCGGCTCGACCAGCAAATAACCGGTCATTTCCAGATGCAGCGCTGAGCAGAATTCTGTGCAGTAGTAGGAGAAAACGCCGTCATCGGTAGCGTCGAACTCGAAGGTCACGGCTTCGCCCGGTTCGATGCTCAGGTTGATGTTATACATGGGAATGGAGAAGCCATGCGTGGCGTCGTAGGCCCGTTCTACGTTGGTGATGTGCCAGATGACATGATCGCCCTGCTTGATTTCGACGTGTTCAGGAGTGAAGTGGCTGCGAACGGCCGTCATCCATATTTCTACATTCGTTCCATTTCGCTCGATCCGTTCCTCGCCCAACTGCACTGCATTTGCGTCCACCGACTGCGTATGCGGATTCCAGCCAATCTCCGGATACACTTCCCAGGGTGCCAGCTTGTCGGCTTTAATAATCTGAGCGTAATGTGGCTCGCCGATACCCATGGGCATGTCGTACAGCAGCGGCATATTCGCGCCGGGCGCAGAAATGTCCAGCAGTTGAAAATTCTGTGGCAGCAGCGGTCCTACGTTTTGGAAACGATCTACCGCCCACTTATTCAACGACACCAGGTAATTACCATCCGGACTGACTGTATCGCCCTCGGCGGCAGCGATATGACCAACGTTGTAATGAACCGGCGTTTTTTGAATTAACGTCCAATCGGGGTCGTCGTGCAGATCAGAATAAGGGCCGCCCAAAGACCAGCGAGCGACGGCCGAATCCAGGAACAGGCTGGTGTAGGCATACCCTTTATTATCAAATTGGGTGTGCAGCGGACCCAGGCCCAATTCTACCTGCTGTTCCAACACGGCATCGAAATCCAGTACCGGTACCCCATAAGCGTCTGGAGTGTAATTTTTGTCGGCGATGGCTTGTTGTATTTTTTCAAAACTGTAAACGGTGACATGTGGATCCAGTTTGCCGGAGATGACCATGTATTCCCCGCCAGGAGCCACGTCGATACCATGCGGACTTTTCGGTTCTGGCGCAAAGTATAGCAACCCTTCAGCAATAGACGTTTCCAGCGGCACAATCGGGAAGCCGTTCACGTCAATGGTTTTGCCGGATTGAGCCACTTCGACGGCTTTGTCGAGATTGATAATGTGCAGGTAATCCATATCCCGCTGTGACGCGCCAGATTCAAACGGTGGATTGCCATCTTCGACGCCGCCCGTCGCCATTTCGGTGTTGAAGGAATTGCAGAAGACCCACCCCTCGCTGACTTTTTTGCCTGCATCACACAAATCTTGCCAATAGGGGGGTAACTCGAGCGCAAAGGATTGGTCGGGTAAGACACGACCGGTTTCCCGATCAAACTTCCAAAATGTAACCATACCGCGATAATCATCGGCGTAATTAGCCAGGGAGCTATATTCAGCCCCTAACGGCGCAGCGTACTGCCCGCCTTCGATGATCCAATCCGTGTTCGGCGTGACCATTGTGCCGCCATGATCGTTCAGGGCAATGGGGTTTTTGACAATCTGTTTCGTTTCAAAGTCGCGCAGATCGATAACAGCGATGCGGGCATTGGCTTTATCGTTGATAAAGAGGTACTGTCCGTCGTAATCGCCAGCCGTTTCACTCAGCGCCGGGTGATGGGTGTCGCCCCAGGTAACGATATGACCGCCTACCTTGCCTTCTTCAAACAAATTCATGGTTCCGGATGCGCCGTAACCGTAGCCCTGCCATGGCTCCGGTGTGAAAACCGCGATGGACTTGAGCAAGCGCATGGAAGGCAAACCGATGACAAAGACCTGTCCCGCGTGTCCGCCGGAAGCAAACATGATGTATTCATCTTTCATGCCGGTGGGGGTGTAGGTTTTTACGGCAGCGAGAATATCATCGGGAGTAAGGCCGCGAGCTTCGGCAACGGCCTGAACAGTAGTCGATGCACCTGTTGTTTCCGTGTTGTCGGTAACCGCTTCTTCATTTTGTTTTTGACAACTGGCAACGACAAGTGCTGTCAGCAGCAAAGCGAAAATAATTGTGATGTAATAGGATAGTTTACTGCGGGATTGATCGGGTAATTGCATCCTCTGCCTCCTGGGGTATGAAAAAGGTCATGATTAACAAGCCTGATCAGCTTGATGGAAGGAGGATAGCAGGTAAGAGATGATCTCAATTTGCAAAAATGCAATGATATCTTCTCAATGAGGCCCAAAATGGGGCAGATTCGTAATGCGTGTGATTTTTGCTCACTTCCGTTGGGGATACGAAGCCACTTAAATCGGGGTCATGCTCCACAAAGTGTTTGTAGACGCTATAGCAAACAGGCTGCGCCAGTTACGAATTTATCCGCCCCCCTTTTTCTACTCTCAACCTCCTTCACTCCGCCGGGAAGCGATTTTGCCTGAACACCCCACGCTGTCGATCTCTGGCAATCCCGTACGATTCTGGCCGTCGCCCGACTCAAGTCAGTTATCCCCTCCACGACAGCTGGTCGAGTCCGCCTTTAAGATGTTCGCAAAGCCCCCTTTTCCGCTTTTGCTGAAACCTGCCACATCTCCCTCCCCAGGCTTGTCTACCTCTTCCCCAACGGCCGTTCTTCCTGCCTGTCGCCCCCTTTCCCCCACCCTCGCTGCCCACTCTTTTCTCCCCTTTTATCCCCTCCCAATGCTTTCTCCAACCAGAGACCCCTTTTTGCTTGAATACCCTCCCGGCCTCTATGGGTGACCTTCTCTCTGGAAAAAGTGCCAGGGGCAGGCTATGGACACGCTATGGGCTGCCCATAGAGAATACCCATAGACATTACCCACAGAGATTGCCCATAGTCTACCCCCAGGCATTGGCCGACTCTACATCATCAGGTCGGTGTCAGTCGCGGCCAGCGGCTCTCGCCAGCCGCTCAGGCTATCTGTCCCCAAAAACCGCTCCCAGGATTTGAGCAGATAGCGCGTTGTCGGGCGCTTCTCCCGGACAACCTGCACCACTTCAGCCTGTACCGCCTCTGGCACGACGCATAACACTGTCGGATAGCGCGCGACCTGCAAGACTTGCCGCCACGGGCTGCGATGATAGGCGCGTTCGTAAAAGGTCAGCTTTTTCCGCCAGTCGGTATTCCCGCGATCCATCTCGATGAAGTAGCCCCATTCGCCCTGTTCCGACGGCCGTTCCAGAATCGCCACGCCATCAGGCCGAACCAGTTCCTCTTCTTCTTGTCTCAAGATGGCCGCCCATTCGTTGAACCAGGTCATCTCCCAACCCAGCGCTTGCATCCCGACCTGCAAGCGGGTGAACATCTCGCTTATCTGCAAATCGTGCAGCATCTTATGATTTTGTCGCGTCAGCAGGTAACGCTCCCGGCTGAAGGGGACTTGCTGATAAGGCGTCCCGGTGCAGAGGGAATACGCCTCCACTCCCACCCGGCTGGCGGTATAGATATAACAGGGCGGCAGCCCCATCGCCCGCATCTCGTCTCCCCAGGCCAGTGTCCGGTCCAGAAAATGCTGGTGGTAAAGTCGGGCCAGCCGGTTGGCGGCCATCTTTTCATGATCGCGAAAGAAGATGCGCTGTATCTGATGCCGCGTCAACATCCCCACGGCAATGAAACCGCGAATCAGGTTGATGTCCCGATCACTCAACCGGTTTTGCTCCAACAGCAGCTGCGCCTGCTGCCGCGCGCTTATCTTCAACGGCTCGCGCGCCCGGCTGCTGGCATGATGCTGGCGTAGTTGTTTGTTGTTCGTCTGTCGTAGTTTCACTACCGGATTTGCCATTGTTTTCTCTCCTTTTATCGGCTTATGTGCCGGTTTCCTGCGCCAGAAAATCGCCTTCCCGTTTTCTGGCGCAGAGAATAGGTCTAAAAAAGAACTAAAAGAGCAAGTCGTCCAGGGCGGCCAGCAGGTCGGATTCATCGAACGCCTTACCAACGGTCGTTTCCCCCATCCCACTGCCCTGCCGTAGCGCCGTCACCACTGCCCGCGCCCGACTACCTGCCGGCAGCTGGTCGAAGAAAGCCAGCAGGTCGTCATCTTCTCCCGGCCGCAGCGACAGGGTAATGCGGATTAGCCGGGCCGGAACATCCAACGGCGGCCGTCCCGGCCCATCGCCCCGCCCCATTACTGACCGCCTCCCGTCTGACGGCCGTCTCGCAGCCGCAGCAGCTTGTGCATCCCCCGCGCCACCGCCAGCACCGGCTCGTCGGGGATGTAGCACTTGCCGCGAAAGTAGCCGCTCAACTGGTTCCGCAGCAGCAGCGCCCCGCCGCCCACTACAATAATCTGGAGAAACTGCCGCCAGCGGTCGCCCCATTGCTTCTCAATCTGCCCGCACACTCCTGACAGCCACAGTTCCAGCGCCGCGCTGTCGGTCAGGCCCGCCCGCAGCCGGTCATCGAGTTCACCCAACGAGTAGCCGCCGTTACCGTTCATCGTTTGCAGCAGGGCGCGCACGCCATGTTTGCTGCCGCCGGTGAAGCGAGCCAACGGCCGTTTATCCCGAATAACCATCAGCTCCAGCGTGTTGAAACCCACCGACACCACACCCATCTCCTCGGTGAGATGGCCGGCGCGGTCGGGGAGGAAACGGCCGTTGTCGTCGAGCACGTAGTCGTACAATGCGGCCGTCGCCTGCGATGTAACCAACACTTGCTCAACCGTCACGCAGTGCGGCACATCGTTGGCCTGCCAGGTGTGTTCGCCGGTCAACCAACCGCGCATCTCCGCGCCTATCGTCCGCTGCTCGTTGCCCAACGCCCCCAACGGCAGGCCAACCATCAGGGTGATGGGTTCCGCGATGGCTCCATGTTGCCGCTGGTACTGACTCAGAGCGGCGTAGAGCGTCGCCCGCACTTCAGGCGAACCGCTCAGCCGGGCGTAGTCCAGGCTCTCCACCGGCGCGCCCCAGTCGTGCGCCCTCGCCCCCACGAAGAAAGCCCGCTCCCCCACCGTCACCGCCAGCGGCGGCCGGCGGGATTGCATCCCCTCCATTCGTCCCAGGTGGCCGTTCTGCTTAATCGCCACATGCGAAGGCAACACCACACCACCACCATTCCCGTAAATCTTCGTGTTCCCGTAGCCGGGGTCAAAACCTATGTTCGTCATCGTTTCTCCTTGATAAGAATTTATTACAAAGGAACAAAGGAACGTAAGGGACAAAGAAAAATCCGTGTTCATCCGTGTTCATCCGTGTCCCATTCTTCCGCTCGTTCCACTGTGACCACTGCCTGTAAATCCCCGCCGCGCCCGAGGGCGTAACGGAGGGTGATGGTCTGGCCGTCTTGCACCTGCACGGCCGTCTCCGAGGTGACTTGCCCTACCCGTTCGCCCTTAGCAGTGTAGGCGTAAGTTTTGCCACTCTCTTCCTTTATATAGAGACGCATATCGCGGTAGGCTGCGGGCGCATGTTCGGCCAATGCTTGCCGCGCTGCCTGACGTGTCTGTCGGTTCATATCGCCCATACTCATCGGAGGCTGTTTTGTTTGTTGGCGGTGATGATGGAACCACGCTTCCTGGATGTGCAGGATGGTGTAATCCGTTTCGTGAGCTACGGGTTTACCGTGACCCACGGCTATTCCCCCTTCCCGCAGCAGGCCCCGGTCACTCTCGCGGAGGCTCTCCAACAGCCCAATCTCTCGCAGCGCCGCGACGGACTTGTGGCCAATCCCCGGCAGCCGTTCCCCCGCTTCGTTCCTCTCCCCTGCCTGCCACACGGCCGCGTCTGATCCGCCTGACAGCAAGGCGCTGACCATCGCCCCCCGCAGGATGGCGTTGTGCCGCTCCGGGTGATGATGGTGCAGGCTGTCCCACACCGCCCGGCGCGCCCGCTCATAGCGCGCCTGCCGCTGCGCCTGGTGGATGGCTTCTTTCTCGGCCCGGCTCAGCGTCTCCCCTGGCGCAACCGGGATAGGGGGCAGCGGTTCCCGGAGGGCAGCGGCGAAGGTCTTGTTCAGCCCCGCGCCAATGGCGATGGTCTCCGGATCGGCAAAGGCTGCTTCGATGAGGGCCAGCGGCGGACGGGCGTCAGCGGCCATCTCATCGCGCACGGCCGTCATCTTCTCAATATGCCCTTCGATGCCCGCCACCGTCCCGTCCAGCCAATGGTCGGTAGAGAATCTGGGGCGGGGCGGCCGCTCCTCGGCCGTCCGGTCCAGGCTCAGGCGTTTGTGCAGCACCGCCGGAATGGGCGCGCCGCTATCCAGAATCTCCCGGCTGTTAGCATAGTTCCAGGCCACAACCTGGCTCAGGTCGGCGCCCGTCTTGACCGCGCTGTCGATGATGTCCTCCAACGGCGCAGGCGGCTGCTCCGGCAGGCCGCCGGTCAGCGCCTTGTTGAGCATCAGGCTGTTGCAATACATGCCCAATGCCCCTTTGTTAGCTAAAGCTCGGTTAACGGCCGTGTCCATCACCTCCACCGTGTAGGCAGGGGCATTCTCGCCCAAACCACCGGCCGTACTCGCATCTACCAGACCCAGGTAAGCCGGCTCCAAATGATCAATGCGTGGCGGCAGCCGGCGGCTGTCGGCGTCCGGGAAGCGGGTGAGACGGCCGTTGCCCGCAGCCCATTCGGGAACATCCGACCCGGTCGTTGGCTGCAAGATGACGTACTCGCCCACCTGGTTGGGGCTGCGCCAGGCCAGTATCTTCTCGCTCCCGTCATGGTCGGTGAAGCCGTACAGCCAGAGCGCGTCGTCGTGGTCGGCCCCGCCCAGAATCCCGGCGATGCCCTGGCCTTGAGGCGAGTCGGGCAATGAGAGCCAATCTTCGTCGTTGACCCAGGCCGTGCCGCGCCCGGCGTCCAGGTGGATGTGGCCTCTGGGGATTGCTACTTCAATTCCCGCCCGCTGCGCCACGGCCGTTGGCATGACGTAGTGGCGCGCGCCGGGGATGGGCAGGCGCAGCTTCTCCAGCGTCTGGTGGTTGAGCCGGTCGAGGTGGCTGTTCATCAGGCTCTTGGTGTGCCCGGCAAACCAGCGCGGGTCGCCGCCGCTGGCCAGGTATTCGCGCAGCGGCCAGCTTTCCACTTCCGCCAGACTGGTATGGGCCTCCAACCGGCGCATAGCGGCGACCACGTCGCCATTGAGTCCGGCGGCAAACAGGTCGCCTTCCTGACCCAACCACTCATGGAGTTGCTTCTCGTCGAAGAAGGGATGGAGGTTGATGAGGCTTTGCACGTCGAGGCGCATCTGCTCTTTGCCATGGACGAAGTTGACGCCGACAAAGCGCCGCCCGCCAGTCAGCCAGATTTCCCCTTTGGTGTCTTTGGGAAGTAGAAAATCCACCGCACGGCCGTGTTCGTCGCGCAAATCATCGACCACCACGGCATGGCCCTTGTCCTGCCCGGCCTCGGTCATCACCGTGAACTCTACCCGGCCGGCATGGGTCAGTTCCCGCTGTAAGCGAGCGCGGCGCGCGGGGGAGAGGTCTTTAGAAAGGGCCAACTTGTCCAGCATCCGGCGCGACATCAGACCGGCGCCGTCCCACACTTTAGCCTCGTCTTTGTCCTGCTCCATGTAAGCGACGGTCACATCGTCGGCCGGGAAGAAGCCGCTGACAAAATGGGGCCGCATCAGGCGGCTGATCCGCTTAGACAGGACAAAACTGCCTTTCTTCAGAGACAATTCCAGTCCTGTTTGCGTCAAAAATTGCTCCGTATTCATGCCATCCACGTACAAATCCGTCACCTGGTCGCCGTTGACCCAGCGCAGCGTAGGCGTGGTCTGGCCGAAGGTGTCGGCAACAGCCACATCGCCCAGTTTGTCCACCGGCTGGACGACAATACGCCAGGCGCGGCGCGTTTGGGCCAGGAAGGGATAGACCGCCCCGCCCAACGCCGTCTCCGGCCGGATGACCGTATACGGCAGGCTCTCTTCCTGTATATATGCGCCACCGCCCGCGCCACCGCCGCCAACCGGATACCGCCAGGGTGGTCGCAGGGCGTCGCCGCCTGGTGTGCTCTCGCTGCCCCTACCGCCCATGGTTTATTGCGGAGTGCGGAGTGCGGAATGAAGAGGGAGTGTGGATTGCGGAGTGCGGAGTGCGGAATAAAGAAGAAGTTGGTTGGAATGGTTCATCGGGTTACCTGTTGTTTTTGTTCGGCCCACTGCCGGGCCTGGCGGATGCCCTGCCAGCGGGTGGGATAACAATTGACCTCGGCCAAGTCATGGCAGACCGGCGGCAGGTCGCCGTAACACAGCACCCGGCTGGGTGACAGCCGCTGCATCATCTCGCGGAAACCGGCCACAAATAACGTCCGCGCCGTCTCGTCCTGCCGCCAGCGCAGGCCGACGGTTGAGAGGGCCACAACGCTGTGACGTGGGAGGCCCAGAAAGCAGAAATCGTAGCTCACGGCCGTACTCCAACTCACTGTCGGAATGACGCTCAGGCCGTTGGCCTGCCAGTACGCCCCACACCAGCGGCTGCGGTAGACATTCCACACCTGCGCCGCCACCGGCCAATCCCGGTAGAGGCTGAAATCCGGCGTCAAGATGGCCGTGTACGGCCGTAAGCCTTTCAATGCCTGCCCCGGCCGGTTCCATACTGCCTCGAAACGGTAGTCTTCCAAAAAGAAATGCAGCCCCGCCCCACGCACCATCTCGCCTTCTACCGGTCGCTGACGGTAAGGCATGAGCCAGGCAGGAACATGGGCCAGCGGCGTATGGACCAACGTTGGGATGTCCAGATTGTTGTCGCCAGGGAAACGGTGGGAGAGATTCAATGTCATTTCGGATTTTGGATTTCGGATTTTGGAAAGCACCACTATGCGAATATTGTAATATTCATCGCCCTTCGTCCAAACGAGACAACAATTGCTGCGGGTCAACTGCCTGGCGCATTCCGGCATCCAGGCCGCTGACCAGCGTACTCCAAAAGGCCCGCTGCCCGTCATCGGCAATGAGGCCATTGCGGCGGCACGCCTGGCGCAGGTGGGCGATGACCATAGCCTGCGGCAGCAAGCCCGCGCCAACATAGCGCCCCAGGCAGAAGGCGGCGCGGTTCAAGCCGTCGTTACGGCCGCCGGGCGGCAGGGCGCTGAGAGCGGTGACTTCGTGGTGCAGGGCAGCGTGGGCGTAACGCTGCAAGCGGATGAAGGCGTCTCCTGGCGGTGGAGAAACGGCCGTTTCCCTGACCATCGTTTGCGGCTGTTTCCGCTGCGGACGTGCATTAAAATGGGCGGCCGCTTCCAGAACGGCCATCAACGCCTCCTCAGATAGAACGGGCACGGCCGTTGCCTCACCCCACAGCCAGTGATACACATGCCCGGAAGCGTGGCGCGAGGGTGGAGCCGTGATGTAGCCCCCCTCCCCGCGCGTCTCGATGCGCTTACGGCCGTCGGCGCTCCAGGCCAATGTCCGGTTGCCCATGGGTTCGGTCGTGCGCAAATAGACATGGAACCCTTTGCTGGTCACGGATGTCGGCAAGCTGTCGCCCACTCCCCCCACCCTTTCCAGCCAGACGGGGAAGATGGCGGCGGCTTCGTGGTCGAAGTCCAAGACCACCAACCCACCGCTCACCCGTCCGCCCACCAGCCCGACGTTGGCCTGCCCGTCGCCAAACCAGACGTGAAGCTGGCTGGCGTCGGCCGCCTGCTGGCGGAACGGCTGCCACACCCCTTTCGTCCGCCCTGGCCGTCGTGGGTCGGGAACCTGCGGCAGCCGTTCCCAGTACGGCCGTTTGTCCCGCCCCAGCGGAATGACCGATAACCCGGCCGCCTGATAGGCCAAGGCCATGACCAACGTCCGGTTCACTGGATAGTCCCTCGCCCGCCCTGCTCGCCCGCCGGATTGTCTGCGGCTGTTTCTGTCGTACCGTTCGCCGCTGCCTGCTCGGCCGCCGCCGCCGCCCGCATGAAGTCGGCGTCGCTCTGCCACCAGGGGATGCCGTACTGCCATTGGGACAACATCTTGATGCGCCGCACCTTGTCCGGCATGATGCCCGGCGTGGCGATGAGCTGACCCGCCCACCAGGCGTCGCTGTCCCGACGCAGTTGGCACAATGCGCCATACGCCTCCGGCGACAGCTCCTTCAATGTCGTCAACAGTCGCTCGGCCGCGGCGTCGCGCTGCGGGTCGACCCTCTGCGCCCAGGCCAGCAATTCCTGGGCGTTCAGGTGCGCGCCCAGGTCGCGCGGCGCCGCTTGCTGGCGGTCAAAGATACCCGTTGGCGGCCTGGGCGCCGGCGACCGTCCCAAGTCTTCCACCGCTTGCGGCAGCGGCAGGGTGCGCAGCATGCAGGGCGCCGACTGACCGCCGCCCACCGCCAACTGGGCATAGGCGTGATACGGCCGTAATCGCTGCACGTCTTCGGCCGTCACCGACGCGCCCATGATGCGCGCCGCCACTTCCGCGTCTTCAGCTCCCAGGTTCAAGGCAATCTGGCTGCGGCAGTTGCCGGTAATGACCTGGCGCATTTCCGGCGGCAGGCTGACGTAAGATTGGTTCATCAGGATGACGGCCGCGCCGTACTTGCGCGTCTCGTTGAGCAGCACGCCGACAAACTCGGCCAGCGTGCCCACGGATTCGGCCAACTCGTCTATGGCGACGGTGATGCGCGGCAGATTGGCTCCCGGCTGCCGGGCCATTCCCGGTTGCCGGGCCATGACCAGGGCGATGAGTTCTTGCAGCAGCAAGACGCTCCAGATACGCTTGGTCTCCTCGCCCATCTCGTCGTGCATCGGGCAGAGGACCAGCTTGCCGCTGTTTAACGCCTCCGCCAGATTGACCGTCGAACCGGTCTGCCCCAACGTCCGCAGCACCAGCCCGCGGCGGGTGAAGTTCTCCACTCGCCGCCGCGCCGCCCCGACCGCCCGCTTCTGGTCCTGGCCGTTCCAGGCCGGGAACTGCTTCTGCCAGAAATCCACCGCCTGCTGCACCTGGGGGGTGGCAGCCGTTGCCTCTTTGAGCCGCGCCGCCCGCGTCCGCTCATCCAGCCAATCGAGCAGACGAAGCATCGACGGCTCCGGGCCGTGCAGGGTCAGGGTCAGGGCGTGGAACAGCACTTCCTGCATACCCACCGAACTGTCCCACGAGACTTCCATCCCGGCGCGCAGGGCGGCCATCAGGCGTTCGACGGCCGTATCCTTCCCCTGCCCCACATCAAACAGATTGAAACGAAAAGGCTGGCGCAGATCGCCGGGGTCGAGCACGATGACGTCTTTTTCCCGTGCCGTCGGCACGCCGCGCAGGATGTCGTCGATCAGGCTGCGGTGGGGGTCGATGACCAGCGCCGCGTGGCCGGCCCGCCAATCTTGCAAGACGAGGCTGGCTCCCAGCACGCTCTTGCCCGTCCCAGTCGCGCCGCTGATGAAGGTGTGCATCGTGGCGTCGGCGAAGCTGTGGCCGACCAGTATTTCTTCGCCGCCGCTGCGGATGTGGACGCCGTAGTACCGTTTGTCGACGTGGACGGCCGTCTGGCCGTCAAGCAGCCCGTCGGCCAGTATCGTCTCCTCCCGCGCCACAATGATTTTCCCCTCCGGGGCCAGCGGCTCCGCGCCGGCGGTGTGCAGCCGGGCGTAGGGGCCGGCTTCTTCCTGGTTGGGCAGGTAGAGCATCTGCCCCAGCTCCCGCGCGGTCATGACAAAACCGCCGCCGGTCGGGAAGTGGCGGCCGAGGACCGGGGCGGCGTCTTCTCCTTTCTGGTCCACGGCCAGTTGGTTCCAAGAACTGCGCGTTTGGGAGATAACGGCCGTGCTCAGCCGCTGCACCTCGCTGTCGGCCTTTGGCCCGCAGGCCCAGACCCGCAGGCAGACTTCATGCAGCGGTCCGTCCTCCAGCCGCGCGGTGATACGCGTCAGCTCCGCTTGCAGTTGGTCGGGGTTGGCCGGACCATACTGGCGGCTGGTGGCGTAGCGTACGGAGCCGCCTTCCCCTTCTTGCTGGCGCGTCTGGCTGTGGCTGCCCCGATTGTGCAGCTGCCGCCGGATGAGGTTGGCCCGCCAGCCCCAACTTTGTCGCTTGGAGGCCGGGGCCGGGCGCGTCAGGAGTTGGATGCCGCCTATCGTGCCCACCTGCAGCGCTTCCACTTCCGCCAGCAGGCCGCCGACGCGCGAGGGATGCTGCGGCTGGCCGAAACGGATGTCCTCGGTGCGCAGGGGTTGGAAATCCGGTTGGGCGAGGGTCAGGGTTTGCCAGCGCCAGGTGGGGCTGGCGCCGGGTTGGGCGCCGGCCGGACGGCGCGGCGCGTCGACCAGGACCTCGTTTTGTTCGGCCGGGGAAATGTCGGCGGCCGCCGCCGCCAGCCGCCGGATTTCCACCTTGGGCCACTCCTGGCTCGCCTGGGTGAGGATGCCTTTGGCGATGTCCGGCGGCGTGCTGAGGCTGAAGAAGACCTGGTGGTGGTCGCCGCCCAGTTCCAGGCTGATATGCGCGCAGGGCAGGTCGAGGCTGCCGCGCGAGACGTAATCGCCGGGCACGCGCTGCCAGAAGTCGCACACCTTCAGATCGCGGCCGGGCCGGGGGGCCAGAGAGAAGAGCTGCCGCTCGGCTTCGTTAAGCGCCGTCTGCCGCCGCTGCCAGGCATATAACAATAGAAACATGCCCACGAGCGCGGCCGCTGCCAGGCCAAAACCCAGCAGCCGCCAACGTTCCAGCGGGCTGTCTTCCGCCCCGCTGACCAGCAGGGCGATATGGGCGCCCATGCCGACCAGGAAGGAGAAGAGCAGTGTAAGAAAAGTTAGTTTGTAGAGAATGGATTGTTTCATAGGATTTGCGATTTACGATTTACGATTTACGATTTTGGATTTGCGATTTGCGATTTGTGTTGGGTGACTGACGCCTGTCGTTAGTAATTGGCAATGGGCAGTTGGCAGTTAGTTGTCAATTGACGATTGGCTATTCTTCGAAGGGCCATTCAGCAAATGGGTCCGGGTCATCAGGGTTTTCTGGGTCGCAGGCCGGTCGGCCGTATGCTTCCAGGTCGGAATAGCAAGCGATTTACTCGATGGGCAGCGGCGATTGCACCCACGGTTCGGCTGTTGGGTCGGGCGACGGTCCTGTCGGTTCGGCCTTCGTGCCCATGATGACAACCAGGATGGGAGTCGCCAGCAGCAGCAGGACCGCGTAGATGACCTGCTCTGTGAATACCTGTTGGGCATAGTTGAACCAGAACGCTTCCGGGAAAAGCCGGATGAGGGTGTCGACGCCGGCAAAGCTCCAACTGCCCGGCGGGAAGAGCCAGTGGTGGAAGCCAAAGAAGAACAACGGCCAGAACGAGAGAATAAACATGAAACAGGCCGTCAGCAGGAAGAAGCTCAATGCCGCGCCGCGCTGGAAGGCCTTGACGGCCGTAAAACGAGTGGCCGGCCAGGCGACCAGCGCCAGCAGGCTCAGGCCCAACAGCCAATTGAGGGTTTCGCTCCACCCGGTGAGGCGGTCGGTGAGCTGCTTCACGTCTACCAGGTGGGCCAGTTCCCGCTCGTTGTAGAGCGGTTGGTTTGTGCCCGGCAGGCGTTGGTTTTCCAGGAAACCCACGGCCGTTTCCGCCGGTTCCGGGTGCTGCAGGTAGGCCAGGGTGATGAGGGCCAGGTCCAGCCGCTCGGCTTGGGTCAGACCCTGCTCGTCGGCGGGCAAGAATTTGTACGCCTGCCGGGGATACGCCGGGCTGATGGAGCGCGTCACGCCGCCCAGCAGCAGCGCCGCCGGGACCAGCAGGCTGATGAGGAAACAAAACAGCTTGAGTAAGCTTTGGTAAAGTTGGGTTTTATCTATCATGGGTTTCTCCTTCATAAAGCTAGAGCTAGAGCGAGAGGAAGAGGAGGTCTTCGTCTCGTTCGCCCTGGCTTGTCATTGATAGTGTGGAGCTTGCGCTCAGGTCGTCCATAAAGCTAGAGCGAGAGCGAGAGCGAGAGGAAGAGGAGGGCTTCGTCTCGTTCGCCCTGGCTTTTCATTGATAGTGTGGAGCTTGCGCTCATGTCCTTTCTTTGTCATCCATTCCCCCCTTCTTTTCGAGCGGTCCAGCGGGTGTGGTAAAGGCCGGTTTCATGGCAGACCACTGCTTCGCCCGGCGGCAGCAGGCTCAGAGACTCGGCCAGGACCGGGTCGCCGCCCAAAAAGCGTCGGGCCAACGGCAGCACCTTTTCCGGCCGGCTGGCCGTCAGCGCCGTCAAACTCCCCGCCAACAGCGGCCCATTACTGACCAACACCGCTCGCGTCGTCGCCCCCTCTCCCCTTCCCCCTGTCCCCCCTTCTCCCCTTCTCCCTATCTCCCCCTCCTCCTCTAGCTCTAGCTCTCGCTCTAGCTTCCCCTCTAGCTGCCGCCACGGCAGCCCATGCAGTACCATGCGGACGCCGGGCACGGCGCAGGCCGCCAGAAACGCCGCCACCAGAAGCTGCTGCCGCGCCCATTCCTGTCCCCGACAGGTGAAGATGAGCGCCCCCTGCGGCAAACCGGTGAACCGGTCGGCCGGCCATTCCAACCACTGCCGAATCTGGCGGTCGGCCGTTAACCGCGCCAGCGCCGCCTCCAGCACCCCGGCAGCCACGCCCTGCCGCTGCTGCGCCGGGGCCGCCAGCCACTTTTGCAGCCCGGCCAGGTCGGTCAGCGGCGCCTGCGTCAACAGCGCCAGCCCGGTCTTGTGCACGCCCATCAGGCGAAACCAGGTTGTCCGCCGCGCGCGCCGCCCTTCTTCTGTCTCGCCGGGCACGGCCGCCAGCGGGTCAAACCCATCAATGAGGGTCGCGCCATCGACATCCACGTAGGCCAAGCCCTCCATACTGCGGCCCAACAGGCGGGTGACGGCCGTCTTGCGTTTTAACTGCGGCGCCAGATCGCCCACGCCGTCCAGAATGACCAGTCCGGCGTGTCCGGCGGCGATGGTTTGT
>WBZL01001111.1_pt1 | contig 28931 bp, 24 predicted proteins | sample 5204291 | NCBI WGS metagenome assembly WBZL01 (sample SAMN12344345, study PRJNA552823) | activated sludge metagenome | biome: Activated sludge suspended growth; feature: Nitrification reactor; material: Wastewater; isolation source: activated sludge from nitrification reactor of wastewater...
CATTTTTCTCGAGCACATCGTCGATCTCATCAACTAATTTATCGATGTCTTCTTTGAGTTTCTTACCGGACTCGACAACTTTTGGATTCGGCTTTACCTCCTCCTTGCTGTGCGATTCTTTTCTGGATTCCGGTCTCCTCTCCTGTTTTTCCATCGGAGCACCTCCAGTTGAAACAGAATCTGCGTCAACAGATGACTCTGATCACCATACTCTAGGGCCGTTGAACGCGTCAAGCCAAGGAGAGATCCGTCCTAGTCGCAAATCCAGCAAGCCATTCATCCCCCACTACTTGACGATGAATGCGACGATCAGTAACGCCACAATGTTGATGACCTTGATCATGGGATTGATTGCCGGACCAGCGGTGTCCTTGTAGGGATCCCCTACCGTATCCCCTGTCACGGCTGCTTTATGCGTGTCCGTCCCCTTTAAGCCCTGCTCTTCAATATACTTTTTGGCATTATCCCAAGCACCGCCCCCACTGGTCATAGAAATTGCGACAAACAAGCCCGTCACAATACTGCCCACGAGCACACCGCCAAGCGCCTGCGGACCCAGCACCAGGCCCACAAGAATCGGTGCGACGACGGGAATCAGGCCAGGGATCATCATCTTCTGGATCGCAGCTTGCGTCACGATGTCCACGCACGTGCCGTATTCCGGCTTGCCCGTGCCTTCCATGATTCCCTGAATCGTCCGGAACTGCCGGCGCACCTCCTCTACCACCATGCCCGCAGCCTGCCCCACCGCTTTCATACAAAGTGCACCGAAAATGAAGGGCAGCATGCCGCCAAGGAAGAGTCCTACCAGCACAGAGGGATTAGACAGATCGAAACTGCTCGCCTGGGTCCCCTTCGCAACCTCACGGGCATACTCGGCAAACAACACCACCGCGGCAAGACCGGCCGAGCCGATGGCATACCCCTTGGTTACCGCCTTCGTCGTGTTGCCGACGGCATCCAAGGGATCAGTGATGTCACGTACTTCTTTTCCAAGGTGCGCCATTTCGGCGATACCACCTGCGTTGTCCGTAATCGGCCCAAATGCATCAATCGCCACCACGATCCCCGCCATGGACAGCATCGAGACAGCTGCCACCGCGACCCCGTACAAACCGCCAGACGCTGCTCCGCCGCATATCCAATAACTCCCGAGAATCGCCGCGCCGATCACCACCACCGGCGCCGCTGTCGACTGCATCCCTACCGCCAACCCGGCGATGATATTTGTGGCATGCCCCGTCTCGCTGGCCTTCGCGATATCCTTGACCGGCGCATAGTCCTTCGACGTGTAATAGTCCGTAATGAAGACCAACGCCAGCGTCACCGCAAGTCCCATCAAGGCTGCCAGGTAATAGCTGATGCCGCTCACCCCGCCGACCCCTTCCATAATCCTCGAAGTGATCGGGAAAAATGCCACTGCGGCAATGCCTCCCGCCACAAACAGCCCCTTGTATAAGGCCGGCATGATCTGACCCCCAGGACTCACTTTCACAAAAAGAATCCCGATGATCGTCGCAAAAATCGTCACGCCGCCCAACGCGAGCGGATACAGAATGGGCGCGTTTACCCCCTGAAACATCGTGAAGGCCAATACCATCGCCGCCACGGTCGTGACCGCATAGGTTTCGAACAGATCGGCGGCCATGCCCGCGCAATCACCGACGTTGTCTCCCACATTGTCGGCAATGACGGCCGGATTTCGTGGATCGTCTTCAGGAATGCCTGCCTCCACTTTCCCGACGAGGTCCGCCCCGACGTCAGCTGCCTTGGTGTAGATACCGCCCCCGACACGCGCAAACACCGAGATCAAACTGCCACCGAACCCGAGACTGAGCAACGCATGGATCGCCTTCTCCTGCCCGGCCACCTGCGAGGCAAGCGAATAAAATCCGGTGATCGCCAACAATCCCAATCCAATCAGCAACAAGCCGGTCACCGCCCCGCCCCGAAAGGCGACGGTGAGGGCAGCATTCATGCCGTCGTGCGCAGCCTGCGCCGTCCGCACATTGGCCCGCACCGCGATAATCATGCCCACATACCCGGCAAGTGCCGAGGCGCCGGCACCGATCAAAAATCCAATTGCTGTCAGCATCCCGAACTTGTCCGACACCGCCCCCGCGCCCCACAGCAGGACAAACAAGACGGACGCCACCACTCCCACCGTCTTGTACTGTCGATTCATGTAGGCACCGGCGCCTTCCTGAATCGCCTTGGAAATTTCCTGCATTTTCGCATTCCCGGCGTTCAGCTTGAACACCCACATCGCCAGATACAGTCCATAGACAATACCGGTCACCGCCGCAACCAGAGCAAAGGTCACAATCGCTGTGTCACTCACAGTGTTCTCCTCCTGTTAACAGAATGGTGAAACTGAGAATCCAGCTGACGTGTTACGGTGATACATGCCGTAAACATGAACCAATCACGTACAACGGCCGATGATGTTCCAGATGCTTCGTGGACTGAACCGATCGCAGAGCGATCGAGCGGCGGGAAGAACCGCCGCATGCCCGACAACAGACACGGTTGCAAACGAGCGGAAAGGTGGCGACATTCTATAGCCAGGTTGGCATCGGATCAAGGCGAAAGATGGCGGAAGAGAAAGCCGTGCGGCGGTTTGCGCAAGAAGAGCGACTTTGTTATAGTGCGCGCGAGTTGAGGAGGAGCCGATGGGTTTTGCGCCGGAATATATCCTCGTGGATCAGCAGAAGTTCAGCAAAGCCAAGCTTTCGCTGGACAATCACGTGTACAAGAATTGCGAGATCGACGACTGCGATGTCTACTATAGCGGCGGCCAATATGAGCTTATTGATACGCATATCACAAACTCACGACTCATTCTGAATCATCCTGCCAAAGGTATCTACAGCGCGATCCAGATCTTCAAGACAAAATCGCCCGGCTCCCGCATCGTCTCGGAATAATTCATACGACGCAAGTCGCAAGTGACGGCGAAGCCCCTCGTTGGCCTTCGCTCCGAGGCCTTTTCCCTCTCACGTTTCATATGGTACGCAGAAAGGTTATCGAGCCACCGGCACGTTGTCGCTGAATTTGGCGATGGGAATCGGTTGGAATACCGGATCCTGTGCACCCTTTGATGATTCGGCTTCGATTCGCTGCAGGAAGGTAGTCGGGCCCGTCACTGGGGCATAACTGAGCACGGCCTCCACATCAAAGGTCTTGGTATCTTTCGGTGTCGGAAACGTAAACGTCTCTACCCGCTTCTCCTCAGGCTTCAGCACCGTTTCTTCGAGCACCTTGACGGCCTCAAAGTCAAACACGGTCTTTTGCCCTTTCGTATCGGCATAGGTCCGCCCGTAGATACGTTTGTCGCTGAAGACGGTTTTAAGATTCTTGCCCTTGATATCCAGATCCAATACCACGCTCGCCCAGCCGGGATGAGTGGTCGGGAGATTGTGCGGCACCAGGCTCTGCACGGCCACTGTGACGGTGGTTTTTTCCCCTTCCACCTTGGTTGTGACATCTAGCTTGGCAGCCTCCTGCCGAAGCTGGCCTATTCGCCCCGGAAACGTATGATTGGCCACCTTGCGCTTGGCTTCCCCGTTCGCCGATTCCCCGACCTGCTCGGGCATGTGGCAAGTCTGACATTCTTTTCCCGACTTGACCGCCTTACTCTGGTCCCAATTGCCCAAGAGATCGTTGCTCTTACCGAGTTCCGCGGCGGCCGGCACAACCTGGTGACAATTCAAACAGAGATCCGACTTACGGAACAGCGGCGATTCCATCGATTGATGCGCGAGATTCTGGGCCGCATCTTTATAGGGGCCATACATCGTCTTATTGCCGAGCTCGTATTTCGGCTCCGGCGGCTGCTTCGTCCGATCGACTTGCTTGATAAGGTGACATTGCGCGCAGGCTACGCCATCGAGCGAGGGCTCGCCGGACTGTGCCTGGGTCACGAAGACCTGTGCCTGCTCGGCAAACTCACGAACGTGAGGTGCGTGACAACGGAAGCAGAGCGCCTTGTCTTTTCCTGCCGGAGATGCAAGGTAGGCATCCAAGGCGGCTCGAAAGGTCGGTGTATGGATAGACCGCGCAAGGGGCGAGGTCTCCCACTCTTCGAACACTCGCTCATGACAGCGCTTACATTTGCTCGAACTGGGGAACGCCTTCTCAATGGTGCTCTGGACCTTGGCATCCTGAGCCAAGCCCTGCTGCACGCCATGACTGGCCAACGCGATGAGAAGCAACGCTGCGCCAATGACGATTCCCCGGATAAGGCCCAGTCGGTTCTTCACTCTCGATCTATCCTCCGCACATCCTGCGCGCCACACTGTCCCCCATGGGATGGAAAGGACAGGTGGACCTCTTTACAACGATTTGGATCGATAGGTCAGCATCCGAGGCTGAGTGTACTCCTCAATGACCTGCTTGGCAGCCGCCCGTTCCTGGTCGCTGGCAAGGGTGCTCAGATACTTTGCCTTCAGTTGAGATTCCGGTTCGGGAATCAACGCATAATTCAGCACCACCTCGATCGTCGCGGGCTCCGCGCCGCCGGCTGTGAGGGCTTGTGAGAATGAGACACGTCGTGTATTGCCGCCTTTGATAAACGGATCGGGAACCGGTCCTCGGAGAATCTTCTCATAGGGTAAACCGAACCGCTTGGTCTCCTCGGCCAGCACATGGCCCAGCGCATCTTTCGTGGTGATCGTCAGGAAGAACTGTTTCAGGACAGGGTCGCCATCCGGAAAACTATGGGGCAGGCTGCCGACTTTCACCAACACGGTGCCTTCGACCCCTGCACCGGACTTTGTCGCCTCAATATCGATCCGCGGCATCCATTCCGCCTGCAGATTGCGGTTCTTCAGCAACGTACCCGGGATGACGACCCCCCGGAACCAATGCCGCCCGATCGCACGGGTCATCGCGCCGCGCCGAGAGGTGGAGCTCCCGGTGGAGGGCTCCATATGGCAATCCTGACAAATGGTGCCTTGTAGAATTTCCCCGGGCAGATCTTTTTGAGTCACATCCTTTACTTTGTCGAAATGGCAGGATGTACAAAAGTTTGCTCCTCGGAACAACGGCACCTGCATCGCCGGATGCACCAGATTTTCCTCCGGATCGGCATAGGGACCAAACAACATCTGACCTGGCTGCACCTTGTACGTCGGCGGAGGCATCGGCGTGGTTTCCACCGCGTTGATAAGGTGACACGACGCGCACCCAATCCCCTCGACCTGCGGCTTACCCGATAACACCTGCGCGCTGATTTTCTCCACATGCTGCGGGAAGACAGTAACAACGGGCGCATGACAGGAGAGGCACCGCTGACGCTCCTCCAACGTCGGGTTGGTCTGCATCCACACTCCTAACACAGTCCGAAACACCGGGGATTCGAATGAGGTCCCGTGCAGCAGCGCCGCATCCACTCGACCGAACGACTTGAGGTCAGGAGTCTGTTCGCGGATCCCCTTCCACTCTTCGTAGTGACGGTCATGACACTGTTTGCACTCCTCCGAGCGAATGAATACCTTTTCAATTTCAGCCATCCAGTCAGGTTGCGCTTGACCATCGGTCTTCTGCGCAATCGCCCGCTCGTGGAACGTGATCGACAGTACGGCCAGGATCAGCAGCATCCCGCCCAGTACCAGTTTTTGAATCACTCGTCCGGTATTTTTCACTGTACGCTCATCATCGAATGGGCATCAGTCCCGTTTGCACCCAACAAAATGGAAATTCACACCCCATCCCACCGGATCCCCAGGATCCGCAGGCTCATAGGTCCCGACCGTGAAATTACATTCCTTCATCGCCATCTTCACGGCCTTCCCGAAATCTATCAGATTACGGACTTCCTTCTTGTCGATTTCCTTGATCACCGAACGAACTTTGATGCCCGCGTAGTCGGCACGAGAGTTTCCAATCACCTCAAAAACGGCGACACCTTCGGGACGCTGCAATTTCAATTCTTTCTGCACCTCTTCGTCAACCTCGCCGACCGCAATCCCAAACTCCTCGCCAAGCTGAATGGCTTCCTCCACCGTCATCTCTTGGCTTCCGTCGGCGACGACCGTTGCGGGCCAGGCCAGAGCGCTGGCAAGAGCACCACACACACAAAGAGCCCTTCCGATAGAAAGGGCTCCATACAAGGTCACTGAATGCTCCTGAAACATCTTCTCCAAGAACGTTACCTCATTTGCCAACTCGGACTGGGGGCAGAGCTTCAGGCCCATCTCATCTCATTATCCTAACGAGCCGTACTACGCTTTGGTGACCGGATCCAAGGCAAGTTGAAACCAGGGAGCAACGGCTTTTTGCCCGTTCCGCTCCTTGTTCTCTCCGTTCCACACGGCAAATGAAATCGCCTGGATGCGACCAGGGATCAACTTCGCCTCATTCTCCTGCTCTTCGCTCGACAAAGGACGGCGCATCACAACTCGCCATGTCCCGTCCTTCCATGTGGCCTTTCCCTGCACGCGCCCCTGTTTTTCCTTCGTCGTCAGCGTGCTAAATCCACCACCGATGAGATCTTCGACCGAGGAGGCGCGACGGGGGATCACCTCAAAGCGCCTCGGCTCGCTGCCGGAAGACTTCTCCCGCTCCGTCGTTCTGGCCGCACGCCGGTCGATGTCACTCTGCCAATCGGCTTTCCAGTGCCAGATATTGATGTAATGATCCAATTGCCCCATACAGAAAAACGCCGGCGCATCGCCGAGCGGAAGCCCCAAGGCCACGCCGTCGCGGAAGGTCCCAGGGGTCAGCCGGTCGTTTTTCGTATTGTCCTGCCACTCAAGGAGAAACGCGATATCCGTGCCGTTATGCACAGCACGCACGGTCAACGCGTGGGCAGTCGGTTCCGGCCAGACCGGACGAGTAATGATTTGCCCGCTCAACGGCAATGTCATGGGGGAAATTTTTTGCCAGAGGGGATCTTCAGGCGTGACCGGCATGGCTCCGGACAACGCCTGCGCACGGATAATCATGCCTTCTGAACTGACGATTGGAATACCAAAGCCGCCCAGGATGAGGGCGAGAACAAACAAAGCAGAAAGGAGCGTGATTAAGCTGGTACGGGATGTATGGACCGACGTCATTCGCCTCATGTCCCGGCGCGAAACCCTACCCCCAATACTCTCGCACCCGTGTGACAGGCGGGAGCACTGGCCCTCTTGCCCAACCGCTACCACAACTTGGCACGACGAATCTTATTTTCTCCTCGCTCACAGATATACAGATACCCTTGAGAGTCGAGCGTCAATCCCACCGGGGAGTTCACCACCGCATCAACAGCAAGCAGACCATCGCCATGCTTCAGGGCGCCAGTAGCATCCTTCGCGACAAACCGTGCAGCACCGCATCCGCCCATGTTCTTGTCATCGTAGCCACTATCGCCGTTGCCGGCCACTGTGCTGATGAGGCCCGTCTCAGCATCCACCCGCCGAACCCGATGGTTCCCTGTATCCGAGATATAGGCGTGGTTGTACTGATCGAACACAATGGCTTCCGGCGCATGCAGCATGGACTTCGCCGCCGGCTTGCCGTCTCCATCATACCCGTACCGGCAGATACCGGCCAAGGTGGAGATCAGTCCAGTCTGACGGTCGATCTTCCGTACACGATTACTCCCTTTATCGACGACGTAGACATGACCCGCATGGTCCACCGCAATACCGACGATGTCGTAGAGCCGCGCTTCCAAGGCAGACTTACCGTCATCCAGATACATAGACAAGTCGAGTCCGTCCGAACAGACAGGCATCAGCCAGCCGTTATCGTCGCTGAAATCGATCCCGATTGCGTCACCGGATAACACCACCAAATTGCGAGCGACGAGCGGTTGTTCCCTCGCTTCATCTTCCGCAGTCCATGTTCCGGCGATGGTTTCTACATGCCCGGTCCGCGGATCATACCGACGAATTCGATGGGCCTGGGTATCCGCGATATACATGACATCACTGGTGTCGAACGCGATCGCTGCAGGCCAAGTCAAATTGACCTCCAACGCCGGACCATCGCCGTTAAAACCATGCTCGCCGGTTCCCACCACCGTGGTGATGATTCCGGTTTCATGATCGATCTTCCGAATGCGATTGCTTCCGGAATCGCAAATATAGAGATCATTGCGAGAGTCGCAGGCGACATCCAGCGGCAAGTATAACCCGGCTTCTCCGCAAGGCCCTTCGTCACCGCTGTAGCACGTCTCGCCGATGCCGGCGAAATTATGAAGCGTACCGTCCGCCAAGTTGACGCGACGAACGCGATCAGACCCCGACTCTGCGAAATACAACCACTTTTCGTCTCGGTCCAGAGCAACGTGATGCGGAAGGGGAATACCGGCCTTCACAGCGCGTTTGCCGTCCCCCGTACTCCTGGCCTTTCCGTTTCCGGCAAAGGTTTCGATGTACCCGGGAGCTAACTGAACATCTGTTTCCATAAGGTTGGGCGTCCGTTCTATGCTGAGCTCAAATTGTGGAAGATCTTACGCTTGCGCCCGCGCGGCCGGTGGAGCCGCGGCGACCGGTTGCTCCACTGTTTGTGTCGCCATGGGCGTTGCCGGCGGTGGCGCAATGGCTTGCGCTTGAACCGGCTCAGCCTGCTGAGCCTGAGCTTGAGCCTCGGCCTCGATCACATCCGCTTCATGTACGGACTTCTTAAATCCCTTAATCGCCTTGCCGATTCCTTCACCAAGCTGTGGCAACTTCCCTGCCCCGAAAATGATCAAGACGATGAACAGAATCAGAATCAACTCTGTAAAACCTAGGCTGCCAAACATGGTGTGTCTCCTTTGCTCACATGTTCAGGATGCGGCTCACTCTTTCGCCTTTTTCGCGAATCGCTCCTTTAAACGCTGACGAGCCTGCTCGGCCTGCTCGAACATCTTGCACTTGTCGTACACGCTGATCAAATTGTAGTACGCGAGTGGTTCGTCTGGATTATGCTCCACCGCGCTCTCCATAACCTTGATCGCCAAGTCTGTCTTTCGGTGGTTGAGGGCGATTTCCATCAGCTTGAAACTCGCTTCTAAATGCTTTGGATCAAGCTCGAGGACGCGCATGTAGCACTGAATCGCCATATCGATCGTGTTGTAGTCGGACACCTGGGGGTTGTCGAGCTCTACATACACCCCGGCGAGATTGTACCATGCCATCGGATCATCCGGGGTGATCTCCACCAGCCGCTCATAGTAATTCTTGGACTCCATGTACTTACGCCTGTCAGCCTGCACCCGACCCAAGTTGAACAGGGCGAGCACATCATACGCGTGCACATCGAGCGCGCGCTTAAACTCTGCCTCGGCCTCATCGATCATTCCTTTGGTGGCATAGATCGTTCCAAGATTCGAGTAGTACATGGCAAGCGACCGATTCATTTCCGTTCGCAGCCCCTCGGCCATCTCGATCGACTTCTTCACTTCGGTAAGCGCGTCGTCAAGCCGCCCTTTACTGAAATACAGTTCGCCCAATCGACACCGAGCCTGGAAATCATCCGGCTCTGTGTTGAGCAACTTTTCGATTTCCGCGATTTCCTCGTCAGGGTTCAATGGTTGATCGCCCGGATCCACCGCGGCACTCCCCTGCTCCATTCCGCTAGTTTGTGTCTGTTCGTCCATAACAACGCATCCTAATCTGGGTAAGTCAAACAGTTAAATTTGTCCGCCAACGAGGGACTCCTGCGTGCCGACCAGCGGCGGTCGGCTCACCGTCGCCTGCTCAGTCACCGTACCCTTCGGACGGTCGAGCGTCAACAACATGACCCCGAGTACCACCATCAAGGTCAAACTGGAAAACAGCAGTGCGTAGCCGGCAATAAACATCAAGGCGAGACCATAACCTGCCACGCGTCCCATGGTCACGAGTCGAATCACCGTGTACGACCAGCACAACAACCCAGCGACATAAAAGGCAAAGGGAAGGTAGAAGGTATAGCCCATGCCCATCTGAAAAATCCAGCTGATCCCCTCACCGGCCTTCCTGATCGAATGGGCCAGAGCCGGGTTGTAGAGTCCCAAAAAGTAATCCATAAAGAGCAGGCCGAAAAATACCACTCCGGAGACTGCCCCGAACCAGAGGGCGCGGCGGCGCTGCTGCTTGTTTCTCGTCCGGAAGGAGACCCCTCGCCCATACGCCCAAAATACCAGGATACTAGCGAGGACCATCAATGCTTCGCCGAGACGGTTGGCTTCATATACCAATGGCGGTGCTGCAAGCACGCCCATCCACCCATACGTCGTGGAAAAAATTTGATAGTAGAGCCACCCGGAAATGCCGAAATAATAGACGACGCCCATGATGCGCTTCGACCACTCAGGTTGCTGTGACAAATACTCGAGCATCAGCGACGTGAGCGCGATAATTGTCACTACATTGTACGCTATGGAGCCAAGCATGGCTGGTTGCACCATGAGGAACGCGCCCGTCAAAATCAGCAGGAGCGCGACACTCGGCACAGTTACCAGGTTGAAGCCCATAATTCCCTTGGTGCGGATTCTGTTGACGAGCAACACCACCAGCGCAAGAAACACAAAAATGGCGACCACATTGAGTAGCGCAAACCCAACCGAGGTCAACAGTTTAAATAAACTGCCTACCCACTCATGCTGAGCCGCAATCTTGCTGATATGCATGCCCAGGCGCGAGACCAAACGGTACAGGACGAGCTCGAAAAATCCGACGAACAACACCAGCTTGATGGTGTATTCGAACAGAAGTCCCTGATCTTCAACTCGTCCGGTGGACCGCTCGACGCCGATCGCGCTCGCAGACATCTTCATTCCCCTCTGCAACACAGATAACAGGGTGTGATCGCGCCGGACCACACAGTCACGATGCGGCCCTCGCCCCATTCAGGTCGTTGCCTGCTTACTAGGAGCCCGTTGGTTGCGGCACCTGCAGCGCTTGCGACTTCGCCCTTGCGATATACAGTAACCCATCGGCCATGGAATAGTTAAACGGCAATTCGCAGACGACTTCACTGATTTTTTCGTAGACCTGCTGGTACAGTTGCTCGGCTTGGGCCGGGGTCATCCCTTCTTGTACTTCGTAGAAGAAGCCCAGACTCAGGTCCTCGGTTGCCGGCCGCATGATTCGCCTGATGCCGTAACTGCTGGGATCGCTCATGATCGGCGCCTCCTTCTCCAAATCGAAGAGGCAGGGCTGGCAGGAGAAGCCGTACGATTCATGCAGCTTAGTATTCTGCACGACGAAATTCATGGTTTCGAGCGCTTCTTCTTCCTTCTCCGTCGGGAACCCAACGATCACATAGCAATGCACCGCAATACCAAGATCCACGCAGTCATCAACGATCCGACGCACCCATTCCTGCTTGATGCCCTTTTTCATGAAGTCCATGACGCGCTGGTTGAACGATTCCAGACCGAAGACAATTTTCAAGCAGCCGGCATCTCTCATCTGCGCGAGCAACTCGCGCGTCAGGTTTTTCTCGAATCGAAGCTCGCAGGTCCACTTCACATTGATCTGACGATCGATCATTTGCTGACAGAGTCGTTTCGTGGGCGACAAGGCGAAACATTCATCGGTGAAGAAGAAGGACTCCGCGCCATAACGCTCTTTTAACCAGACCAGATCGTCTACTGTCTTGCCGGGATCACGTTGACGGAAATTTTGATGATCGAGCGTCAATGCGCAGAACGCGCAGTCTTTATAGTAACAGCCGCGCGAAAACTGTACTGGCAGGACCGGCTCGGGAGAGAGGTAGAGATCGAGGGGGAAACCATCGTAATTGGGCGCTGTAAGCTGGTTAATATTTTCGGAGTAGAACGGCTGATTAACGGTGATTTTCCCATTTTGCCGATAAATCAAATTGGGCACCTTGCTGAAGTCTCGCTTGCCATCCATTTGATTCACAAGCTCAAGCAAGGCCGTTTCCCCCTCAAACACCACAAAGTCATCGACCAGATCGAAGAGCCAGGGACAACGGCGGAGATTGTCCACCAAGCGGGTAAAAATACTTCCTCCCACCGTCACATGAATTTCAGGCGCCTGCTCCTTGATCAATCTGCAGAGAGTCAGCCCGGGAATGATTTGAGAAGTGGCCGTAATCGACACTCCAACCAAATCAGGCCGATCGGTCAGCAATGAAGGCAATACATGCTCATTGAAAAGACCGATATAGGGATTCTGCTGTTTATCCCGGATGACCTTCATCAAATCCTTGGATGAATAGATCGAGTAGTCACCGAATTGGTTGTCGACGACGGTCATTCTCGTTGGAAAATACAGCGAGGAGAGCACCTCAAGCCATTTGTCGATGAGGAACAGGCTGTTGCGATACGCCTCGATATCGTAAAAGCCTTCCCCCCTCAACGTGTCTTTCGCCAACTCGATTCGCTCGAACAGGTAAGGAAACCGATCAAGCGATTCGACGACGCGGGCTAATTGCTCTGCGCTCCCAGGTCCGATCTGCCCCGTGTGTTCTCGCTCCAGGCTTCGCTGTTTTTCCACCAGTTGCGGGTAGAGATTGTGGGCAAATGCCTGAGTCAACACCTTGTCCAGCAACTCAATGCCGAGATCGCGTTGAGTGACGTTTTTGATGCCAGCCTGGGTGAGAAAGCCGGTGAGGGAGGGAAGGCTAAGGTAGGGTTGCGAAGGATGCCACGTCGGAGGAAACAGCAGTGAAACCTTCATAAAATAATCTTTATATTAAGCAGGAAAATCAGTGTTTTCAGACGAGGTACACTGTATCGGGTTATACACTCCGTTCGAGCCCGAAAGCAACCCTCCTCCCAGAGAGGATGAGATATTTCAGGGTCACATTCGCGACAATCATCGCAGCGGCTCAATAAAGAAGAGGGCTCCGAGTCACCTTGCCGTTTTAGCAAGAACTCGGAGCCCTCAATCGACGAATTCAAACCTCTATTCCTGCTCCCTGCTGGAGCAGAATTGGCTTCTTCAGCCTTCCACGCTCACGGCAACTTCAACGTGAACCAGGTGGAGAGGGCCTTCATGCCGTTCCGTTCAACGTTGGAACCGTCCCACACCGCAAACGCGATTGGCACAGAGGCTCCCGCCTTGAACTGGGTATCGTTGGCGTCGCCAGTCTCCAACGAGCGCTTCACGACGACGCGCCACGTCGGACCGGTGTATCCACCGCCCTTGAGGGACCCTGACGGCTCCCACACACCATTGCCGATCACATCTTGATGGGCCTGGGTGGTCAAAGTGCTGAACCCGTTGGCATTCAGATCCTCAACGGAGCTGACGCGAAGGGTCGGGTCAGACATGATGTTGCCGGACCAGATTCCGGAGTTGAATGGGCCAAGGCTACGACCGATACGGTCCGGGTAGGTGACTCCACCAGCCGGCTCCTCGAAGTAGTAGTCCCAGAAAATTCCAGGATACTGGTCGTCGACGTCCCAGATACCGGCACTATCCTTACCGAGATCCTTCTGCCACTCCGCGTTCCAGCGCCAAATATTGACCGTCCCTCCGGACTGGCCCATGCACTGGAATGGCGGCGCACCCGCAGTGTTGACCGGGAACATAATGGCGACCTGGTCACGGAAATCCTGCGGACCAATCGCCGTATCGTTCTTGGTCTGGTCGCTCCAATCAAGGCGCAACCCCAAATCCTTTCCATTGGTGACCGCCTTCACAAACACCGATTTCACCGAGATATTCGGGTGCATCGGAGTCGTGATGGTTTGGCCGCTCAATGGGATGATGACACCTGGCACTCCTTCCCAGATGGGGTTTGCACCATCCATCGGGATTACCCCCTTGATCGCCTTCACGGGAATGGTCACCGGTTGGCTGACCGCGAGAGGCACCTGCCCGATCGTCAACATAATGCCAACGATCAGCGCAGAGAACAGAATGCCAAACACCAAACGCTTGTTGCGTGTCTGCACCAGTCTCATTGCGTATGCCCTCCTCTGAAAGATTAATAAGAAAAAGAACTGGGAACGTATAACGTCTACCGAAAACCGAATACTGCACCGCCCGAAAACCGAGAACTCCTACGCAGTCCCGACTGGGCCTTCGCTCTTCTCGCCGTCCTTCTCTTTCGTCTTCTGGTCCATGAAAGACTCAGCGCCGACTTCGCTCAGCAACATACTGAGCTCATTCCCCTTGTCCTGCGCCCCGCACTCGTAGGTTTGACCTTCCGGAGCATTGAAGGTAGCTGGTCTGTAGTCCGCCTCGGAGTAGGGCTGCACCGTCACCCCGAGGAAGGCGACCTCAAAATCCATCCATTCCGACATACAGTCCGCAATAAGCTTGAACAATCCAGTATCAGATTTCTTTGCCAACATTCGACAGAACAACGGGACCCATCGGCCGATGTGGTTCTTCACAAACTTCTTTTGGGCGTCGACAACGATCTCCGTCTTGTCTACTCCGTCATGGCAACGCGAATAGGACTCTTTGTACGTCAAAAAATGCATGAATTCGAGCTCGACACTGAGGTGATCCAACCGTTCGTGCACATCCTTGGAGAGCTCGACGCCGAACGCTTTATAAAATCCCGCGATATCGCCCATCACGTGAGATTGAGCGAACACGTGGTCATTCCCGAACAGAGTTTCGTAGGGCGGACAATCGAGCGTGATCACATTTGTAAACACCCGACGATGCTCCGTCTGAAGATCGCCGATTTGCCAATTCACACACTCGGCTGAGACCAACTTTTCGATCTGGTCGAACTGCTTCTTCATCAGGGCGATCTTCTGAGTTGCACGGTCGCCACCGATTCCATCGAGCGCGAGACGGAGCCCATCCAGCGCGGCCCTTCCGTCCTCGACGAACTCACCACACTGCAGGTAATCCAAAAACTCCTCATCCTCCGGATACAACAGACTCCAGGAGAAGAGAAGATATATCTTGCTACGATTGAGCGCGCGTTCGACAGCAGGCGAATCCTTGATAGGCACTGCCTTTGGGGGAGCAATTGCGGTGGAGGACGGGGAGGTGGGCTGCACGACTTGTTTCGATGTCATACGTATCTTGCTCCTCACCTCAACATGTTGCGCAAAGTTTTCGCACACCACGCAACATCTGAGTCCTGCGGCACAGGAGGCGTATGATAGGTAAAGGAGGGAGGGATGTCAAGCATGAACTCTCTCCTTTTCTCACCGCCATCAGTGCCGATGTTTCACTACGCTGAATAATCATGAGACATCTCTATCTCAACCTGCGGCCGCTTCAATTAACAGCTGATCCTACCAGCAGACAAGTTTCTCGCCGGCGTCACCTTGACGGCGATACGATCGTTGACGGTCTTACACACCTGCTCGCACATACCGCATCCGACGCAACGTTCCCGCTCGACGATGAGACGAAGTTCATGGAAGTCCATGGACAAGGCCTCAACAGGGCACTTCGACACACAGGCATTGCACCCCTGGCCCGCCGTACACGATCGGTGCGACACGGCCGCAAGACCCATCCGCACTTCGAACGAATCGGTGACCGGCAGCAAGGCTTCCGTCGCACAGGCGGCAATGCACGGAAAATCTTCACAAAGCTCACAGGCAACTTGATCGGCAAAAATTACAGGCGTGCCGTTTGTGCCATCGCTGACAATGGCGCCAGGAGGGCAGGCCTCAATGCAATCGCTGCAACGCGTGCAACGTTCGAGAAACGTTGTTTCGTCGACGGATCCCGGAGGGCGCAGCCAGTCTGTTCTGACAGGGGCCACAGGCTTCTCGCGGGGCGCATCCTTGTGAAGCGAAAACTCCCTCGCGGCCTTGGCCACCGAGACCACGGAGTCCTTCAGAAAATCCCGACGCCCGTACTTAGGATCAGCGGTCACGATACCTCGCCTAGATCACACCGTCAGCCCGCAATTTATAGACTTCTACGCAACGATCACAGGCGCCATACTCGACATCCCAGCCTGGGTGGTTCTCACGAATGAAATCTAGAATGTAGCTTTCCAGCTTCGTCTCCAAGTCTTCCACCCAGGTATACGTCGGGAACCGGCACAAGGGACAAGGAAAGCCCGGCATCAACATGACTTTCGTCTGTGTCTCCGGAATCTCTCCCCCCTCGACGTCCACCGCACGATCCAGAATGCGAAGGGTATCGGTCGCCATCTCCACCAGTTCCGAATGGGTAAAGTAGCTCGTCTGCCACAACCCCTCGAACACCGATTTCAATTGAGCCGGTGGAATTTTACGATACCAAGAACGGAACTCCTTGAACCGATCCTCCTTCTGAAGCATCGGTTCTTTCCCGGCAGCGATCAAGCGGCTGTCAACACTGATATTCCAAAGGATGCGGTAGCGGTGCAGAATGAGCGTCTCTTCACCGGGATTTTGTCCGACCCTGGTGTCGGGATCATAACCGAAGGCCGGATCGAGCATATCGTTGATATGCATGAGTTCGTGACGACAATACCGAGTCAACGCGGGATCGTAGAACCGTCGCGGGATCAGCTTGATGCCGACACCCTTCAGCCCCTTTTCCTCGAATTGTTTTGCAAGATCGTGCTCGACGGACCCCCACTTCCGAAGCACATCGACCCCTTCCTGATCTTCCTTGAGCACACCCTTGACCAACACGATGCCGACACGGGCCTTGAGCTCAGGAAACTCATTAAAGGCGTCGCGAATGATATCGGAGAAACCCCAAATACCGAACAAATACTGATAGAGCTTCTTGAACTCGGCTTCACGATCGTCCAATGTAAACTTTTCGTAGATCGGATCGGCCAGCTCGTGAAACTCTTTATAGTAGGTCGGATCGCCCTCCCGCTCCGTCTTTTCAATGAAGGAGTCGATGACTTCCTGCAGTAAGGCCGGCTGAAAACGGATCTCCATCGACGGCTTTGATACTTCTACTCCGGTCGTCATAAGTCCTCACATGTTTGGCTGCGGTGAAGGGGCAAAATCCGCGTGAGCGCTGTGCTTGACTTGCTTACAGTCGTTCTCTTACGATCAGCAAGTCGGTCGTCGATTATACAAACCCATCAGCGTTTTTTGCAAACTGCGGAGCGTCGCCCGGAGCCATACAGGCCTCCGCGCAGAACAGGGACGAGGCACAGAATTTTATGAGCAACCACACGACTGCGCCCTCAACGATTCCTTTCGCTGTAACGTCGAATCCTCAGGCAGGGCTCTCCGAAAAACCCGCCGTCGACCATTTAGCCTACTGGAAAGCCGGCTTGCGGGAGGTCAAAACTTTCCGCGGCCATTCGCATGGAATCTGGACTGTTGCCTATGCCCCAGACGGCCAAACGATTGTCAGCGGCGGCGTGGATCGATACGTCCGTGTCTGGGACATTGAGACGGGACGGCTCTTGCGTTCATTGCGCGGGCACACTGCCGACATCCGTGCGCTGGTGTTCACACCTGATGGTCAGACCTTGGCCTCGGGCAGCGAAGATCGCACCATCCGCCTCTGGAACCCGAAAACCGGCGAGCCCACGAAGCTTCTGTTTACGCGCTACGATCACAATGTGTGCAGTCTTTCGCTCTCCCCGGACGGTCTCATGCTGGCACGAGGCAGCCACAACAAAGACATCAAAATTTGGGAAGTCACAACCGGAACCGACCTCATGACCCTCCTGGGCAAAGACCAATATGACCATCATTGGTCGGTATGCGTGGCCTTCTCTCCGGATGGCGTTCACCTCGCCAGCGGGTCTGACATCGGCAAAATCCGGATCTGGGAAGTGCTGCCGAGCGGAGAAGAAAAGATTCTCCACAATGGACACTGGGAAGAGACCGCCGAAGACTCGACGGAAACCCGCGGCTTCTTCATCGAAGACGACGGAGGATTCCAGAAACCGATGGAGTTTTGGATCGGCGCCATGACATTCACCCCCGATGGCAAGATGCTGATCACCGGCAGCCGTGACAATACCATCCGTTTCTTTGAGATGCCCACGATGAACGAAATCCGCGTGGTGCGTGGGCATAACGGCTGGGTGCGCGCTCTCGCGGTGTCGCCTGATGGAAAAGTGCTCATCAGCGCCGGCGACGACAGCACCATTCGATTCTGGGACATCGCCACAGGCCGCAACTTCCGAACCGATAAGACTCATACCGGCCCCGTGCGCGGCATCGCCCTCTCGCCGGACGGATTGCGCTTGGCCAGCGCCTCCTGGGATCGCACCGTAAAACTGTGGGAAGGCGGTCCTGAACCAGAAGAATAGACTACTCCTCCCCCTCCTCCGCCTCACCCTTGGCGGAGGAGATTCCATATCGTTTGCACTTATCCCAGAGAGCTTTTCTGGAAAGCCCGAGTAGCGCAGCGGCATTCGTCCGGCTCCCGTCCACCTGCTGTAATACGGCAAGAATGTAGTCCCGCTCAAAGGCCTCCCGCGCAACGGCCAGGGTCGCGAGTGTCGCCGATTCAACCTTTTGGGACTTCTCAACCAATCCCTCGGTGCAGAACCCGCATGTGGGTTGAGGTGCGCCCCCAAGAAAGGGACAGGTTTGGAAGCCACAGAGATCCCAAGGCTGGAGGAGTTCTCCATTTCGTCCCGAGGCGGCGGCACGATCGACCATCCGCTTCAATTCCTGAACGTTGTCTGGAAACGAGTACCGCATGAGCAAATCTCGACTCGACTGCGAAAAGCCTTTGAGCGACTTATGGAGCGTCGTCGCGATCGTCTCCAGGAGATGCTCGGCAATGACAAGCACGTCGTCCCTGCGTTCCCGTAGGGGCGGGACGACGAGTTGCACGGCCGTCAGATAGTCACCGAGCTGCGGGAGAAACCGCCCCTGAGCCACGGACGCCTTCAAGTCCTGTGTCGACGCGCAGAGGATGCGCACATCAATCTCCAACGGTTCCCGTCCACCGAGACGCACACACTTCCGCTCCTGCACCAGTTGCCACAACTTGCTCTGGAGATGCGAGGAGAGCGTATCGATATCGTCCAGCAGCAGCGTACCTTTGTGTGCCAACTCGAACCGACCTCGCCGCTGACGTAGCGCACCGGGAAACGCCCCCTTTTCATGCCCGAACAGTTCCGCTTCCAACAGCTTGTCAGGGAGATCCCCGCACCCGACTTTGATCAATGGCTGATCTCGTCGCGGACTGTTCAGATGGATGGTATGCGCCACCAATTCCTTTCCCGTTCCACGTTCCCCGACAATGGACACCGGAGACTCGGTTGCCGCCACCAATTTCAAGCGCTCAAGCAAGGCCCGCATGCGTTGATGACAGCCGTGGATGCCGCCAAAGCTGAATCGATCCTCCAACACTTCTTTCAACTCAAGGTTTTCGCGTCGTAGCCCGATGATTTTTCCGACCCGTTCGACGATGAGCAACAACTCGTCCATCTGAAAAGGTTTGGTAATGTAATCATACGCCCCGAGCTTGATGGCACCGACCGCCGTATCGACCGACGCATGAGCCGTGATCAGAATGACCTCCGTCGTCGGGCTCCGCTCCTTACAGACCTTCAAGATTGTCAGCCCGTCGGCACCGGGGAGACGCAAGTCGGTGATCACCACGTCAAACTGACGCGTACCAAGCACCGTCACCCCCTCGGTTCCGGTCGCCGCAGCCATGACCTCACACCCCACTCCCTCCAAGGCATCGAGCATGGACAGTCGCATCAACGGTTCGTCATCGACAATGAGCACCCTGAGCCCCTTCACGAAAACCTCCCAATGGCATAACGTTCAGTCGACAGCGGAATCGACACCGTAAATGTAGTCCCCTTCCCGACTTCGCTCTCAACCATAATCCGACCCCCGTGGCGCTCTACGATGCCCAAACTGACGGAAAGCCCGAGCCCGGTCCCCTCGCCTTCGTTCTTCGTGGTAAAGAAGGGATCGAAGATCCGCGGCAAAACGGACGAAGAAATGCCACACCCGGAATCCCGAACGCGAACCAGACAATGGGCTTCCTCCACAATCGTGCTGATCGTCAGTACGCCGCCGCTACGCATGGCCTGAATCGCGTTCAGCACGAGATTCATCAGCACCTGCTCCATCATATGCCGGTCAATCATGATCTCCGGCAGATCGGGGGCTAAATCCGTTTCAAGATGCACACGATGGGGCACGAGCAGATGATCCGTCAGCAACAACACGCGATTGACAACCTGATTGATGTCGGCCAACGCCAGCTCAGGACTGTGCTGCTGGGAGAAATCGAGGAGCTGGCGAACAATCCGCTGAACACGACGCAACCCATCCTCCATCGACGCCAGGTACTCTTCCTGGCGGGCCGGAGAGAGCGTTCCCTTGCGCATGTTGTAGAGGCAATTCAGGATACCACCCAAAGGGTTGTTAATCTCATGCGCCACCCCCGCTGCCAGCTTTCCGACCGAAGCCAGCTTCTCGGAGTTCCTGATCTGCTGCTCCAGCTTCTTCGTCTCTGTCATGTCTCGGGCGATCCCCAACACGCCCAAAATCTCCCCGTCCACGCCGTGGAGAGGCGACACACTGACCATCACCGAGCGAGGCTCACCCGATTTGGTCAACACCTCAACTTCGTAGACCTGCTTGACACCGATATCCAGTGTCGACTTCAGTCGACGCCCGCGATGACGCTTCGAGAGCAACGCCAGATAGGGCCGCCCGAGAAGATCCTCTTTTGCATATCCCCATGACAAGATTTTGCTGTTCACATAGGTGAAACACTGCTCGCTATCAAGCGTATAGATGACATCGTTCGCATTCTCTAGAAGATTTTCTAGGTACTGCTTGGTTTCTTCAATCTCCCTCGTACGCTCACTGACCTTGGCCTCCAACTCCTGCTGGTAGGTGTGCATTTGCCGTTCGAGACGCTTCCGGTCGGTGATGTCACGCAGCTGGACCATCACCCAAGTATGGTCGCTGCCACGCACCAGAATCAGGTCCATTTCGACCGGGGCCTCCTTACCGGCAGCATCGCGCACAGTGACTTCCTGCGTCGGCACCTGGCGTTCGCCGGCATGAATCTTCGCAAGCAGGGCCCGCATGTCGTCATGATGAGTGGGGAGCACCACATCCAGAATGCTGCGCCCCACTATCTGCTGCTCGGAGTATCCCAGTGCCTGCTCCTCCCGTTTATTCACGGCCACGATGACGCCGTCCTCTCCCACCATAAAGACGGAGTCTGCCACTAAATCGAACAGCGCCTTATACCGCTCCTGTGACGCCACCAACTGCTGAGTCCGTTCATTGACCGCCTGTTCGAGCCGCGTCGTGTACCGGTGCACCTGCTCCTCCAACAGGCGCCTTTCCGTCACGTCGCGTACAAATGCCCGGGAATGGACGAGTCCTCCTCCGCTCTCGAACAACGCGGTCGCATGAATCTCGACATCGATCGGACGGCCGTCAGCCGCCACAAACACGGTCTCAATCGTACTACGCCCCTGTGATACCAATCGCTCGAGATAGGCCAACACCTCAGTTTCTCGCCCCTTGGGAACCAGGTCCCACAGACGCATCTGGAGCATTTCCTCCAGGGTATACCCGAGTTTGTCCAGCCCGGTTTGATTGACATGCACGAACCGGCCGGCCTTGTTCAACTGGTAGATCATCTCGGGTGAATGCTCGATCAGATCTCGATACCGTGCTTCGAGGCGCCGCACATCCTCCATTCGCTGTTCGATCTGTTCGAACGAGACGCGCAAATTCACCGCCATTTTGTTGAATGCCTCAGCAAGTTGCTCGATTTCATCGCCGGTCTTCAGATCCAGCTGCTGATCTAGGCGCCCGCTCCCGATTCGTTGGACCCCCTCATGCAACAAGCTGATCGGACGGGCGATTCTTCGCGCAACGGTCAGGCCTGTGAGCAGCAGCACCGCGAAGACGCCGAGCCCATACACCGTCACCTGCACCACGAGCCGTTCGAGCGGGGCATAGGACTCGGCCGGGTCCTGGCGGACAAATGCCACCCAGCCGTTGCCACCCAAGCTCTCCGGCGTCAACTCCCCTCCGAGGCGAACCGGTGCGAATCCGACGATGGAATTCTCCCCGCCATGCGAATCATTCGCCACCGTCGTCCATCCGGCCGCATGTCCGCTGATCGCTCTCACCAATTCCGGTTTCACCACATGCTCTTCGGGCGAGAGGATCGGACACACAAGCGGAACCCCGTCCGAGCTCAACAGCATGGCATGCCCCGTCTTCCCCACCGTGGCCTCGGAGACGGAATGGAACAATGTCTCCCGACGCAAGAGAATCGTGACGGCGCCGATCGTCGTATGCTGCTCATCGTCGATGATCGGAGCGGACACGTTGACCACATGGGTTCCGAAGGCAGGATCGAAAAAGATGTCGCTGACGAACACCTCCCCCGTATTCCGCTTCATGACAGCCTGCCACCACGCCGCCTTCCCGTGGTAGTACTCGACTTGTGGTATGGAACTGACAACCAGCGCACCGCGATTGTCCGTAACAAAAATGCCGACGTAATCGGACTTGCGGATGTCATGCCACCGAATCAGATAGTTGGTCACAATGCGGTTGATGAACAGCGGGAACTCGCTTTGCTTATCCCGCTGACGCCAGCGCTGCTGCCATGCCTTGATCATGGACTGGACGGTTTTTTCGTCCTTGTCGGCATAGGTGCGGTTGGATTCGCTCACAGAGGTACGGAGGAACGGCGTGGCGGCGAGTTGTTGCGCTTCATTAATGCCGCGCGTGACCTGCATCTCGATCCGCCGGGCGGCCTCGACCGCCACTTCCTTGAAGTTGGCGCCGATGGTTTCGCGTAATGCCCGGCGTTCCTCGATGTAGGTCAGGACGAGAGACAGACCTAACGGCAGAAGACCGACCATCACGATGGCTGTGATGATCTTTCGCTGGAGACTGTGTGACCGGCTCCAGAGGAGCATGCGTGCGGCGACTCCGGCTAACGGCCCTCGCACAACAGGAGGCGGGCCCCCAGGCCCGGCTCAAAAGAGCCGGGACCTAGCGACGCTTCAGGAGGCTCCCGGCGCTACCGGGCCAGAGCAGCAGCAACGGGCTTGCTACGAAGACGGAGGAATAGGTGCCGAATATGACGCCTCCGAGCAGGGCCAACGAAAAATCATGCAACACTTCAGCCCCCGCCAAGACTAGCGGAATGAGCACGATCACGACGGTGAGACTGGTCACGATGGTTCGACTCAGCACCTGATTAATAGCCGCATTGATGATCGTTTCCTCGTCCTCGCGGCGACGGGCGCGAAGATTCTCGCGGATCCGGTCGAACACGACGACGGTATCCGTCAACGAGTACCCCGCCAACGTCAGCAACGCCGTGACAACCAACAACGTAATCTCTTTATCCAACACGTAGAACACGCCCAGCACCGCCAGCACATCGTGAAACGTCGCCAAGGCGGCCGCCACCCCGAATCGCAGCTCGAACCTGACCGCGATGTACAACACGATTCCGACGAAGGAGATCAACACCGCAATCATGGCATCTTCTTGCAGCTTTCTCCCGATCGTCGGACCGATCTCCATGCTGGAATCCACGACGAACTTGTTTCCGGGAAACTCTTTGCTGAACACGGCCATGACCCGCTCCGCAACCTTCTCCTCGATGGTCGTCGACGCTTTCACCCGAATGAGCAACTTGTTGTCCTGCGTAAATTCTTGCAATTCGGCAGAGCCCAACCCGTTGTGTTCCAGCGCGCGTCGCGCTTCATCGATCCTGATCGATTGATCAAACTTGAGCTGGACCGCCGTCCCACCCGCAAAATCGATTCCCAGATTCGCCGCCCCACGCCCGATTTGAAGCACCGCGATGATTCCCAGAAAGGCGAGGATGCCGGAGATGGCAAACGAGATGGTTCGCTTCCCCATAAAATCGATATTCGTTTTTCCCAAGACCTCGAACATGCCAACTCCCTCCTAGCAGAATGCTCACCCTGTCATCCAGCGTGCCCCTGCCCTCCCAGCGCCTCGCGGCATTCATGCGAAATGCCTCGCGGGACGGACACATCGAACATTCTGTGACTGCGATTGCTATGCCTATTCGCCAGAACAGTGTCCCGACCACCTTCCGGAATCGGAACACCTCGGTCCGATTAGATACTGAGTTGCTCAATTTTCTTGCGCTGATTGAAGAGATCGAAAATCACCTTCGTGCCGACCAACGCCGTAAACAGATTGATGGCGATGCCGAGGCACAAGGTCACAGCGAATCCCTTAATCGGCCCGGTACCAAAGAGAAACAGCGCAAAGCCGGTGATCAACGTCGTCACGTGCGAATCGACGATCGTCAATAAGGCCTTGTCATACCCCGCATCAATCGCCACACGTACCGCTTTGCCCTGTCGAAGCTCTTCACGGATACGCTCAAAGATCAAGACGTTGGAGTCGACCCCCATGCCGATCGTCAGAATGATACCGGCAATACCAGGCAAGGTCAGCGTCGCATTCAACGCCGCCAAGGATCCGATCAGGCAGATGAGATTCAGCATCAACGCAAAATTCGCGATCACCCCAGACAACCGGTAATAGAGGGCCATGAAGACGATCACAAGGAGGCCCGCAAAAAGCGTCGCCTTGATGCCTTTTTCGATTGAGTCCTGCCCCAGCGAAGGGCCAACGGTGAGATCCTGAATGATCTTCAGCGGCGCAGGCAACGCACCGGCCCGAAGCACGATCGACAGATTGTTCGCCTCCTCCATCGAAAAGGTTCCGGTAATCTGGGCTCGACCGCCGCTGATACGCTCCTGAATGACCGGCGCCGAGTAGATGGTATTGTCGAGCACGATCGCCATGCGCTTCTTGACGTTCTCGCCCGTGATCCGATCGAACTCCCGAGCGCCTTTCGCATCAAAGGTCACAGACACATAGGGCTCATTGAACTGTCCGATGGAAACCCGCGCATCGCTCAACACATCGCCGGCCAGCATGACCCGTTTCTTCACGAGATAGGGAGCCAGCCATTCTTGCCCGCTCTCCTTTTCGACGATGCGCTCAAAGAGAATCTGATCGCCTTCCGGAACCTTACCCTCAATCTGCTTCAGAAACGCTTCTTCTCGCTCCTTCCCTTTCTGTACGCGGCCCGGCAGGTCCAACTTGAGCTGATTTTCGTCATCCAATAGTTTGAATTCGAGCAGCGCGGTTTGTTTGATCAGATCCTTCGCCAACTTGGCATCCTTGATTCCAGGTAGCTGCACGACGACCTGTTTCAGCCCCTGCCGTTGAATCAAAGGTTCCGCCACACCGAATTGGTCGATACGATTGCGAATCGTTTCCAATGCCTGATTGATCGCGGAATCCTTGATCCGTTTGATCTCCGCCTCCCGCAAACCCCACACCACCGTATTGGCCGAACCGGCCGACTCAGCTTCTACATACGTCGGAAAGTCGTCCAACAGTTTCTGTACTTGGGCCTTCAATTCGGCATTTTGAAACCCGATCGTGATCTGCGACGAACCGGTCCGTTTCACCGATTCCGCAGGAATTTTCTTCTCCACGAGCAGATCCTGAAGCCCCGCAGCCGTCCGTTCCACGGCAATTTCGACCGCCCGATCCTCTTCCACTTCAAGCACGAGGTGAATCCCGCCTTGCAGGTCCAAGCCCAGGGTAATGCCCTTGTCCGGCAGCACTTCACGAATCCACCGCGGCAATTCCTTGTACAGCGGTTGGTAGGAGGGCAAGAAAAAGATGATCGACACGACCACCAGCGTCACCAAAGCCAACAACCGTCCACCGACTTTTTTCATACGTCCGCCAATCCTTCCCGTCTCATTCGCAGGTGTCAATCCTCTTCGTCACCACGCAACCGAGCAATATGTTCCTTTTGAATTTTGATTTTGGTCGTGTCCGCGATTTGCAGCGTCACGGTCTCTTTCCCCATGTTAGTGATGGTCCCCCAGATGCCCGAGGCCGTGACCACCTTGTCACCCTTCTTCAGAGCGGCGAGCATCGCGTCCGCCTGCTTTCGACGTTTTTGCTGCGGCAGAATCAGCATGAAGTAAAAAATGACAAAAATGAGGACGAAGGGAACCAGCGACAAGAGGCCGCCGCCCGCGCCTGCACTACCCGATGTCCCCTGCGCCCACGCTACAGAATCCCACATACCCTGCCTCGCCTGCTCTGCCGTTAAGACACGTTCGTATTCTGGAGATCCGACCCACTTTCACCACCAGGCCGGTCCACAACATAAGTCCGATGAAATTCTCGACGAAATTTTTGAAAGGTTCCACCCCGCACGGCGCTGCGGATCTCCTCCATCAGCTTCGCAAAAAACCACAAATTATGAATCGTGTTGAGACGAGCCCCTAACATTTCTTTGATCCCAAATAAATGATGGAGGTAGGCCCGTGTGTACCGCGTACAGACAGGGCAGCCGCAGGCCGGATCAATCGGTTGCTCATCCCTGGCATACCGGGCTTGCTTAATCACGACCCGCCCGAAGGAGGTAAAGAGCCAGCCCGTGCGGCCGTGACGCGAGGGGACGACACAGTCAAACATATCAATCCCGCGCGCCACCCCTTCCACCAAATCCTCCGGCATGCCGACGCCCATCAGATACCGTGGTTTATGGGTGGGCAGCTCCGGCACCGTCACATCCAGCATGGCGTACATGTCGGCCTTGTCCTCCCCCACCGACAAGCCACCGACGGCATACCCATCAAACCCGACCGACACTAAATCGCGTGCCGACTCCACTCGTAGACATCGATCCAATCCGCCCTGAACGATCCCGAACAATGATTGATCGGTCCGGCGTTTTGCAGCCACACAGCGACGCGCCCAGAGCGAAGTCCGGTTGGAGGCGTCACGCACTTGATCCAGCGAGGAAGGCAAGGCAACGACGTGATCGAACGCCATGATGATGTCGGCACCCAACGCTTCCTGAATCTCAATCGACGTTTCCGGGCTGATAAACCGGGAAGACCCGTCGATGTGAGATTGAAAGATCACCCCTTCATCCGTCACCTTGCAAAACTTGGCCAAACTAAACACTTGAAACCCGCCACTATCGGTCAGGATCGATCCTGGCCAGGCCGTAAAGCGGTGCACGCCACCCAGTTCCTCGACGATTTTGTGCCCTGGACGCAGGTAGAGATGATAGGCGTTGTTCAAGATGAGCCCGTAGCCCATCTTGAGCAGCTCCTCACCATCCACACTTCGTACATTCCCTAGTGACCCCACCGGCATGAAGGCAGGCGTCGCGACCTCACTACGCGCCGTGGTCAGAACACCAACCCGAGCCCTTCCGCCTGCCTCTTCATGGGTAATTCGAAACGACAGCATGTGATGGCAGTCCTACATCTGCTCCGGGGATGAGACACCCAGCACGTTCAACCCATTTCGGACTACCTGCTGCACCGCCCACATCAGCGCTAACCGGGCCCCGGTCAGACCAGGCGGGATCGTATCGGTCCCCCGATTTGGAGTGGGCGCCGAGTCCGGCAAGATCGCTGCAGATGGCTCACTGTCCGGAGCCGGAGGAAGAATCCGATGTTTGTTATAAAAGGGATGCACCATCCCCGCCAGCTCGCGGAGATAGTAGGCCATACGATGCGGTTCCAGCTCCCCGGCGCTCGCCTCCATCACCACTGGAAACGCGGATAACTTTCGAATGAGCGCAAGTTCGTCCGGATCTTCCAACAGCTCCAGCGCGGCCCGACTCGGACGAGGACACTCAATGCCCCGCGAAGCGGCCACACGCAGGAGGCTGGCGATCCTTGCATGCGCATATTGGACGTAGTACACCGGGTTTTCCTGTGACTGCTGCTTGGCCAGCTCCAAATCAAAATCCAAGTGGGTGCTGGAATCGCGCATGAGGAAAAAAAACTTGGCTGCGTCTGCCCCAACTTCATCCATAACTTCCCGAAGAGTGATGAATTCTCCGGCCCGTTTGGACATCTCCACCTTTCGACCGCCGCGCAAGAGATTGACCATTTGCACCAGGACGACACGAAGCCGTTCCTTCGGATGCCCATAGGCCTGCACCACCGCTTGCATGCGTGGAATATAGCCATGGTGATCCGCCCCCCATACATCGACGAGGAGATCAAACCCTCGGCGTAGCTTGTCGCGATGGTACGCAATGTCAGAAGCCAAATACGTATACTCACCCTCCTGCTTCCGAACCACCCGATCTTTTTCGTCGCCAAACGCCGAAGAGCGAAACCATTGCGCGCCGTCTTGATCGAATAGGAGTTCTTTGGTCTTTAGTTCAGCGAGCACCTGTTCAACTGCACCGGACGACAACAGCGAGGCCTCGCTGAACCAGGACTCGAAACTGATCCCAAATCGTTCCAAGTCCTGCCGAATCAGCGCCAACAGCTCTCGATAGGCAAACTCTCTGCTTTGCCGTTCGGCGTCCTCGACGGGAAGCGACAACAGGGCTGCCCCCCGTTCGGCCTTCACCCGTTCCGCAACTGCGCGAATATATTCTCCTTGGTACCCATCATCCGGAAACAAAACCGTTTGCCCGCACGATTCCCGGTAGCGTGCCAGGACGGACGCCCCGAGCAGTTTCATCTGTCGTCCCGCGTCATTGATGTAGTATTCACTCGCTACATCATGACCGGTCGCCCTCAGCAGGCCGACCAGCGCCTGCCCTACGGCAGCACCTCGCCCATGGCCCACGTGCAGGGGGCCGGTCGGATTGGCACTGACATATTCCACCAAGACCCGCCGCCCTCGCCCTAGCTGACTGTGTCCATACTGCTCACCCTGCGCTTCAATCTGATGCAGCACTTCCTTCCACAGCCCCGGTTGAACGGTCAGATTGAGAAATCCTGGCCGCGCAATTTCAGCCCTGGCGAACAATGAATCTCGATGCTCAATATGATCGAGTATGATCTGCGCGATTTCAAAGGGCGCTTTGCGTTCCGAGGCAGAGAGAGACATCGCAACGGTACAGGAAACATCTCCCCATTCTGGCCGCTTCGGGGCCTCCAAATGCACAGGCGGCAACGACTCAAGATTGAGAAGGCCTTTTTCTCTGGCAGAGAGCAACGCTCCGGTCAACGCTGCACTCACTTTATCCTGAATGATCCCTTGAGTCACAAAGACCCCTCTAAGTCTGCGTGGAAACAGAGAAAATTAAACCGGGACTGTAACACACCAGGATTGCAGAGACAAGATCAGGCGTTCTCAG
>WBZL01001112.1_pt1 | contig 28924 bp, 22 predicted proteins | sample 5204291 | NCBI WGS metagenome assembly WBZL01 (sample SAMN12344345, study PRJNA552823) | activated sludge metagenome | biome: Activated sludge suspended growth; feature: Nitrification reactor; material: Wastewater; isolation source: activated sludge from nitrification reactor of wastewater...
ACCACCCATCCGGCCAGCACCGCCGCCAGGAGACCGGCCGGCAGCTTCAGCACCGCCGCCACCGGGAAGTACCACCACCGACCGCCGGACCAGCTCTGCCCGGCGAGCGACGCCGGTCGGTTCGTTCCCGCCTGGTCCATGGAGGCGAAGCCCGCCTGCCACTCCAACGGGAGCGGCATCGCGCCCACCAGCCCGACCGCCACCGAGGACGTCTGCGTGGCCACCAGCCCCTCGAACCGGGCCGTGACCTCCGGCGGCGGACCCGACGGCGACAGCCCCCGGTACACCGCCCACAGGCAGAGCACCGACACCAGGCCCACCACCACCAACCCCTGCAGGGCCTCGAACGGGCGGCTCCGCAGCTTGACCACCACGACCAGCACCACCCAGACCGCGAGCACCAGGCCCGTGTGTCGGGTGGCCAACGCCAACCCGAGCACGGCTCCCACCGCCGCCGTCCGGGCCAGGGTCGGCCGGTCGAGCCAGCGCAGCGTGACCAGGACCAGGGCCAAGGTGGCGAGGGTGAACGGCACGTCGAGCATGGCGAAGTGGCCCAACCCCACGAAGTACGGGGTGGTGAGCCAGGCCGCCGCCGCCACCAGCCCGCCGTCCGGTCCGAAGAACCGGCTGGCCAGCGCGTACAGCAACGCCGCGATCGCCACCCCCTGGGCCACGACGACCAGCCGCGCCCACAGGAACGTGGCGTCCAGGCTGCCGGCGTCCTCGTTGGCCGCCACGAAGTCGTCGGACCAGTTGAACCACTCGCCCTCGTGCCAGGCCTCGCTCTCGGGCACCACCGGCCCGGCGAGCAGTGCCGGGAGGGCCGCCAGCGCCTTGGGCAGCGCCGGGTGCTCGGGGACCATCCGCAGGTCGCGATGCACCAGGGCGGCCACGCCCGACGACACGTCGACCCCCTCGTCGACCGCAGGGGCGTCGAGGCGGGCCTGCTGGAACCCGATGCCCACGAACAAGACCGTGAGCACCGCGAGCACCCCCCACCGGATCGGGGCCGGGATCCACGGGCTGGGCTCGTGACCCGCGTCGACCATCGAGCCATTGTGCCACCGGGCCCGGCACGCGGGCGGACCCCAGGTCGGCGACTCCGGCGCTCAACCTGCCCCCTCACCTGCCGATGGTCCTCAGATGTCCGCTGTCCCGTCCGACGCGCCCGAACCCGGCTCCGGGGCCGGGGTGGGTGCCGACCCGGTCGACGCCCGGCCGCCGGAGGGGCGGGCCGTGACGGGCTGGCGGGCCGAGGTGCTGGTGGCCCTGGTCATGGTGGCGCTGTGCACCCTGTTCGTGGGGATCCGCCTGGGGAACCACGACAACGACCCCACCGTCTTCATCCTCGCCGGCGAAGAGGTCACCGATCCCGCCGTCAACCCCGACCTGTTCATCGTGGCCGGGGCCTTCGGCTACGACGGCCAGCGGTACTACCGACTGGCCCGCAACCCCTTCACCTCCGAGGTGGAGGAGTTCGGCATCGTCTTCGACCGGCCGGCCTACTGGCAAAAGCGCATCGGCTACCCGTTCGTGGTGTGGCTGGCCTCGGGCTTCGGCCGCCAGGCGGTGGTCCCGTGGATGTTGATCGTGGTGAACGTGGCCGCCGTGGGCGTCATCGCGGCCCTGGCCGCCCGTCTGGCCCGCATGCACGACCGCTCGCCCTGGCTGGGCCTGGTGCCCGCCGCCTGGGGCGGGTACGTGGTGGCCATCTCCCAGAACCTCACCGAGGCGGTGGTGGGCGCCTTCCTGGTCGCCGCGCTGCTGGCCCTGCGCCGGCAGCGGTGGGCCGCGGCCACCGCCTGCCTCCTGGCCGCCGCCCTCACCCGGGAGACCTCCCTGGTGTTCTCCGTGGCCCTGCTGGCGGCCTCGTTCTCACCGGTGGTGCGCCGCCTGGCCGCCGCCCGGGGCCCCGACGGCGCCCCCGCCCGGGGCCCCAAGGTGCCGGTGTGGGTACCGCTCGTCCCGATCGTGGGCTACGTGGCGTGGCGGGCGGTGATCAACCAGCGGTGGGTGGGCGCCATCGAGGGCGGCACCGAGAGCGACGCCCTGCTGGCGCCGCCGTTCGTGCGCCTGCTCCAGTACCTCGGCCGGGTCGTGGAGGACCCGGGGGCCGCCAGCCTGGTGAACCTGGCCCAGCTCGGGCTCACCATCGCCGCGGTGGTGCTGCTGGCGCTGGCGTGGCGGGACCGCACCGGCGGCCTGCCCCACGAGCGCGTGGCCCTGGCCCTGCTGCTGGCGCTGTTCGTGTGCCTGCCCGTGTGGCAGCGGGGCCAGGCCTACCTGCGGTGGGCGTGCGAACCGGTGCTCATCGGGTGGGTGGTGGCGCTGGGGGCCCGGAGCGGCCGGGTCCGCGGCCTGGCCGTGGTGGTGGCCGCCCTGTGGGTGGTGACCACGCTCGACCTGGTGGCGTTCCCGGGCCTGGACCTCGGGGTGGACCGGGCCGCGCCCGCCGTCACTGCACCTGCTGGAGCTCCCGCCGCAGCTCCTTGATCTCGTCTCGGAGCCTGGCGGCGTACTCGAAGCGCAGCTCGGCGGAGGCGTCGGCCATCTCCTCCTCCAGGGTGCGGATCAGACGTTCCAGCTCGTCGCCCGGCAGCTCGGCCAGGTGGCGCCGCCGCTGCTTGTCGGCCTCGGAGTCCCGGCGCCGGTCCTTGCCCGGCACCGGCGCGGTCTGCGACGGCCGCAGGTACTGGAGGATGTCGGTGACGGCCCGACGCACGGTCTGGGGGTTGATGCCGTGCTCGCGGTTGTAGGCCTCCTGCAACCCGCGGCGCCGGTTGGTCTCCGAGATCGCCCGCTCCATGGACGGGGTGACCACGTCGGCGTACATGATCACCTGGCCGGCCACGTTGCGGGCCGCCCGGCCGATGGTCTGGATCAGCGACGTCTCGCTGCGCAGGAAGCCCTCCTTGTCGGCGTCGAGGATGGCCACCAGCGACACCTCGGGCAGGTCGAGGCCCTCGCGCAGCAGGTTGATGCCGATCAGCACGTCGAACTCGCCGAGGCGCAGGTCTCGCAGGATCTCGATCCGCTGGACGGTGTCGACCTCGGAGTGCAGGTACCGCACCTTCACCCCCAGCTCGAGCAGGTAGTCGGTGAGGTCCTCGGCCATCTTCTTGGTGAGGGTGGTGACCAGGACCCGGTCTCCCCGGGTGACCCGGTCGTTGATCTGGTCGAGGAGATCGTCGATCTGGCCCTTGGTGGGCTTCACGATCACCTCGGGGTCGATGAGCCCGGTGGGCCGCACGATCTGCTCCACCACGTTGGTGGACACCTCCAGCTCGTAGGCACCCGGTGTGGCCGAGAGGAAGATGGTCTGCCCGACGCGCTCCATGACCTCCTCGAACCGCAGGGGCCGGTTGTCGGCCGCCGACGGCAGCCGGAACCCGTGCTCGATGAGCTGCTCCTTGCGGGAGCGGTCGCCCTCGTACTGGCCGTGGAGCTGGGGCACGGTGACGTGGCTCTCGTCCATCACCACCACGAAGTCGCGGGGGAAGAAGTCGATGAGGGTGCCGGGCGGTTCTCCCGGCCCGCGCCCGTCTATGGGGGCTGAGTAGTTCTCGATCCCGTTGCAGTAGCCCACCTCCTGCATCATCTCCAGGTCGTACTGGGTGCGCATGCGGAGGCGCTGGGCCTCCAGCAGCTTGCCCTCGGCTTCGAACTGCGCCAGTCGCTGCTGCAGCTCGGCCTCGATGCGGGTGATGGCGGCCGTCATCCGCTCCTGGCTGGCCACGTAGTGCGTGGCGGGGAGGAACACGAACTCCTGCTCGGAGCGGACCTGCTCCCCCGTGAGCGGATCGACCACCAGGATCCGCTCGATCTCGTCGCCGAACAGCTCGATGCGCACCGCGGTCTCGTCGTAGGCCGGGTGCACCTCGATCACGTCTCCCCGCACCCGGAACTTGCCGCGGGTGAGGCTGGCGTCGTTGCGGTCGTACTGCATGTCGACCAGGCGCCGCAGCAGCGCCCGGTGGTCGATCTCCTGGCCGACCTCGATGTGGAGCATCTGGTCGCGGTACTCCTCGCGGTCGCCCAGGCCGTAGATGCACGACACCGACGCCACCACGATGACGTCTCGCCGGGTGAGCAGGGCGGCGGTGGCCGAGTGGCGCAGCCGGTCGATCTCGTCGTTGACCGACGAGTCCTTCTCGATGTAGGTGTCGGACGCGGCCATGTAGGCCTCGGGCTGGTAGTAGTCGTAGTAGCTGACGAAGTACTCCACCCGGTTGTTGGGGAAGAACTCCCGGAACTCACCGGCGAGCTGGGCGGCCAGCGACTTGTTGGGGGCGAGGACCAGCACCGGCCGCTGCAGCTTCTCGATGGTCCAGGCGATGGTGGCGCTCTTGCCGGAGCCGGTGATGCCCAGGAGGGTCTGGAACCGCTCGCCGCCCTCCACCCCCTCCACCAGCTGCTCGATGGCCTTGGGCTGGTCGCCCGCCGGACCGAACGGCGACACCACCTCGAAGCGCCGCTCCGCCGTGCTCCCGCCGCCGGTGGCGACCGCCGGACGACGAGCGGGACGCTCGAGGGCGGCGGGACGCTGGTCGGCGTCGGCGGGCTCGGCGGGCTCGGGAGCGGACGGTTCGGCCATGGGCCCAGCCTACGAACCCCCACCGACAACGGGGCCCGGAGGGGGCCAGGTTGCCGACCCCGGTCAGGCCCCGTTGGGACCCAGGGCCTGGATCCAGGTCCAGGCCCGCTCGACCTCACGGTCGAGGTCGGCCTCCGACCCGCCGTTGTCGATCACCAGGTCGGCGGAGGCCAGTCGCTGCTCACGGGAGGCCTGGCGGGCCATCCGGGCCCGGGCGTCGTCCTCTCGCACGCCCCGGAAGCGCACCAGTCGGTCGACCGCCACCTCGGGGTCGACGTCGACCACGATCAGGGCGCGCAGGTCGTTGCGGCCCGACTCCACCAGCAGGGGCACGTCGAGGACCACCACGTGGTCGGTGGCCGATTCCTCGCCCAGCCGGCGGGCGATCTCCGCTCCCACCGCCGGGTGGACGATGGCGTTGAGGTCGGCCAGGGCCGCGGGGTCGGCGAACACGATGTCGGCCACGGCCTGGCGGTCCAGGGAACCGTCGGCCTGCAGGATCCCGGGCCCGAACCGGGCGACCATCTGCTCCAGCACGGGCTGGCCGGGCGCCTGCAGGGACCGGGTGATGGCGTCGGCGTCGATGACCACCGCGCCCTTCGCCGCCAGGCGAACCGAGACCGAGCTCTTGCCCGAGCCCATGCCGCCGGTGAGGCCGATCAGGATCATCGGGCCACCGTAGGCGCCACCGCCACCCACCGGCGTCGTAGCCTCTCTCCGATGGCTGCCATCTCCGGGGAGAAGACGATCGCCGAGGAGCTCGCCGCGAGCTTCGAGCCCGCGAGCGTGCACTCGGGCTCCACGCTGGATCGCGTGGCGGGGTTCAAGCCGGCCATCCTCGCCATCCGGGGCGGCACCACCGTCATCTCCATCGTGCTGGCGGCGCCGGCCTTCGTGGACCGCGACTGGACCGTCATCATCTGGTGCGCGGTCATCGCCGTCTACAACATCGTCCGCCTCGCGTTCCCCATCCGCTACGTCACCGCCGACACCTCGAGCCTGCTGCGCGTCCTGTTCGAGGTCACGCTCCACGTGATGGCGGTGGTGGCCACCGGCTACTGGGCGTCACCCCTCGTGTTCGCCCTGATCACCGCGGTGATGGTGGCCGGCTTCGCACGCGGGTTCGGCTTCGCGCTGCGCGTGGGCCTGGCCTCGGCGCTGGCCGTGAGCATCCCGTACCTGGCCGGCAGCGACCCCGACGCCGAGGCCTGGCGAGAGGCCGTGCAGTGGACGGGTGAGCTGGTGCTGGTGGCCATGATCGCCGGCTACGCCCGACGGGTCACCGGCGAGGTGGACCGCCAGCACACCCTGGCCCTCGACCGGCTCGGCCGCCTCGCCGACGCCAACCTGCTCCTCCACTCGCTCCACCGCGTCACCCAGACCCTGCCGGCATCGCTCGACCTCGACGATGCGCTCGACACCACCATGGGCCGCCTCCGCGACCTGTTCGACTTCGACGGGGCCTCGGTCTTCCTGCTCGACGAGACCGACCACACGTGGGTGGTGGCCCGCTGGGAGGGCCCGCGGCCCGCCCCCACCTACGCCACCGACGACCTGCCCAACGCGGCCATCGAGGCCCTCGACGGGCGCGTGCCGGTCCTGGTCGACCGGTTGATGCCCGACCAGCCCGGCGTGGCGGTGGAGATGAGCTCGGGCCTGTACGCCCCGCTGCTGGCACGCGACACGGTGCTGGGCCTCATCGCCCTCGAGCACCACGACACCCACCACTTCAAGCTGCGGGACCAGGAGCTCATGCACGGCTTCATGGAGCCGGCGGCCCTCGCCATCGACAACGCCCGCTGGTTCGCCCGGCTGCGCACCGTCGGAGCCGACGAGGAGCGCACCCGCATCGCCCGTGACCTCCACGACCGCATCGGCCAGTCGCTGGCCTACCTGGCCTTCGAGCTGGACCGCATCGTCAAGACCAACAGCAAGGGCGACGACGTCACCAAGCACCTCGACCGACTCCGCACCGACGTGCGCGGGGTCATCGGCGAGGTCCGTGACACCCTCTACGACCTCCGCACCGACGTGACCGACGAGCACGACCTGGCCCAGACGCTGCGCGACTTCCTCGACCGCGTCCAGGCCCGCAGCGATCTCGACATCCGCCTCGACGCCCAGGCCAGCGGACGGCTGCCGCTCCTGCAGGAGCGGGAGCTGTGGCGGGTGGCCCAGGAGGCGGTGACCAACGTGGAGCGCCACGCCCACGCCACCAAGGTGGCGGTCACCTGGCGCTGCGACGGCGAGCGGGGCGTGCTGATCGTGGCCGACGACGGTGTCGGCTTCCCGTCGGGCCGGGTCGGACGCCTGGACAGCTACGGCATCATCGGCATGCGCGAGCGGGCGGCCAGCATCGGTGCGGCCCTCGACATCTCCAGCGAGGTAGGCGTGGGCACCACGATCCGCTGCGAGATCCGCCAGAACTGACGCCGACCTGACCCCAGGGGTCCTGGACCCGGACCGCCAGCCCGCCCGCAGGCCCGCCCGTCACCAGCCGTTCAGGTGCCCGCACCACCCCGACACCGCGCCGACACCGGCCCGTCACCGGTCGGGTCCCGCGGCCGGCCGACGGCCCTCGCCACGCCCGATCACCGCCGGACGGCGAAGGCGCCGCCAGCCGGTAGCCTGGGCCGAACGACCCAGACCCCCCGCGGGTGAACGAGCGGGGACACCACGTCCCGCCCAGGAGATGCCACATGACAGTCCGCCTCATGCTCGCCGACGACCACCGGATGCTCCGGGAAGGTCTTCGTCGCAGCCTCTCCGAGGACGGCTTCGACGTGGTGGGCGAAGCATCCGACGGCGAGGAGGCGGTCCGCCTCGCGGGCGACCTGCGCCCCGACGTGGTGCTCATGGACGTGACCATGCCCGACGTCGACGGGGTGGAGGCCACCCGGCGCATCCGCCGGCTCTACCCCGACATCCAGGTCGTGATGCTCACCATGCACGCCGACCAGTCGGTCATCTCCGAGGCGTTGCGGGCCGGCGCCGCCGGCTACCTGGTGAAGGACTGCTCCATCGAGGAGATCGCCGCGGCCATCCGGATGGCCGCCAACGACGAAGCAGACCTGTCACCGTCGCTGGCCGGGGCCATGCTCTCCGAGGTCCGGCGCATGACGCCCGAGCCGTCGATCGAGGACAACGAGAAGGTGGTCACCCGCCGGGAGATCGACGTGCTCCAGCTGATCGCCGACGGGTGCTCCACGCCCGAGGTGGCCGAGCGCCTGTTCATCAGCCAGAAGACGGTGAAGAACCACCTGGCGTCGATCTACCAGAAGCTCGACGCCCGCGATCGCACCCAGGCCGTCCTCCAGGCCGTGCGCATGGGCATCGTCCGCCTCACCTGACCGTCGGCCCCGAGCCCACCAGCACCGCGTCGGCCACCAGGATCCCGACGACGGGCCCCGGCCCCGACCGCCGCTTCAGCTCGGGATCTGACGACGGCCGAAAATGACGACGAGGGGTGGGCCGGGCCCACCCCTCGTCAGGTTCCCTCCACTCCCCCGAATGGACGGAAGAACCCCTATGGACTCGAGCGGATAAGTCGCCCGTCGTCGCGTCCATGTGGTTTGCACCTCGGCTGGCGCCTCGGTTTACCCATCGTGCTTGTCTGGTCGGCTCGCCTACCGGCTCGCCTCGTCAGCCGCACTCGCCGGAGCTGGTGTCGCCCATCGCCTTGCCGATGCAGTTGGCGTTGTTGCCCATCATGCCCTTGCCGCCGTTGCCGAAGAAGGAGACCGCTGAGAACGCCACGACCGCGATCAGCGCGAGCATGAGTGCGTACTCGACGAGGCTCGCCCCGTCTTCGTCTCGGTTCCGCCGCATGAGGCCCGTCCGCTTGTGCATGGCACCTCTCCTTCCGAATCCTGCCTTCAGTATCGGCGTCGGGCCGGGGAGGCTCGATAGGCCATGCGGCCCATATGGCCGCTCTCCGTGGTCACAAGTGCGCCCGGTGACGCCGGGCGGTGGGCCGTGCGGCTCACGAGCCCGCCGGTACGGCGACGAACCAGGTGTCGTCCTCGAAGACCACGTCCCAGTCGTCGGAGGCGGTGATCCACTCACCGAACGGGCTCTCGGTGTCCCACAGCACCGCGGTGGGGTCGGACTCCGCCACGATCCGCTCGTACTCGCCGGCCACGTCGATCAGGCCCACGTACCACCGCACCACCTCGATCGGGAACATGTCGACCCGGTCGTCGATGAACACCCTCGCCTGGTCGGGTCCGTACGCGAACTCCAGGTAGTTCCCCACCACGTCGCGGCTGATCACCCGGTTCTCCGGGCCCAACAACCCTTCGGCGTGCATCCACGCCGTCGCCTCCTGCGGGTAGGGCTCCAGCGCCGTGGGCTCGTTGCGCAGCTCCACCAGGCTCACCACCACCAGGGCCACCACCATGGCGTGCAGGGCCGGAGCTGCCAGTGACGGGCGGCGGGCGCCGTCGATGCGGCCCAGGCCCCGCAGCCCCTGGGCCAGCAACGGGGTGAGCACGATGCTCGCCTGCAGGATGTTGCGGGCGCTGACCACCGCCGCCACGCCGAACACCACGAGGGGCAACACGTTGCGCCACGTGCGGGCCCGCAGCACCACCAGCAGGGCCGTGATCACCAACATGGCCACGAACACCCGGTCGACGCCGGCGGTGAGACCGATCTTCTGCCATTCCTTCACGTACTGGAAGGCCTCACGCCGCTCCAGCATCTGCACCGGGAACACCAAGATCCTGGGCCCGATCGGGTTCAGACCACCCAGCAGGGTGCCGCCGACCGTCCAGGCCAGCGCCCGGAGCTCCACCGCGGGGGTGACCCGTTCGTCGAGCCACCGGCCGGCGGCCAGCAGCACCAGCAACACCACCGCGAACGGGAACGAGCCGTGGGTGTTCACCCACACCCACGTGATCGGCACCATCCACCGCGGGTCGATGCGGTCGTCGGCGGCGAAGATCGTGAGAGCCAGGCCGATGGCCCCGAACAGGAACGGGCGTTCCGTCCACATGCCGGTTCCGAGGGCCACCACCAACAGACCGGCCAGCAGCCGGCCCACCAGCCCACCGGCCGCATCGGTGAGCTTCCACAACAGCGTCAGCAGCACACCCACCAGGAACGCGGTGAGCAGGCGCAGGCCGTTGAAGCCGGCCAGCTCCTCGACCGCGGCGTAGATCACGCTCGCTCCCCAGCTCTGGACCGTCCACGGTTCGCCGTGCGCCGTCCACGAGTACGGGTCGACGGTGGGCACCGAACCGGTGTCGAAGATGAGCCGCCCGGTGGCGAGGTGGGTGAGGAAGCTGTTGTCCTGCAGGGGCGACAGCCCGATCCGGACCGCCACGAACAGCAGCAACATGAACACCAGGCCGTCGAGCGACGGCCGACCGAAGCGGGCCCCCAGGGTCACCGGACCCGCAGGGGTGACGATGTCGTCGCCCAGATCGACGACCAGATCGGCGCCGAGACCGTCGGCGGCGGCCGGGATGGGCGCGGCAACCGCCGGCGCGGCGTCCCCCGGATCCTCCGCCCTGTCGGCTCCGGGAGCGTCCACGCCGCGGGTCAGAGGCTCTGCGACATGCTGATGATGGCGGGACCGATCACCACCACGAACAGCGCGGGGAACACGCAGAACACCATCGGGATCAGCATCTTCACCGGGGCCTTCTGGGCCCGCTCCTGCGCCAGTTGGCGCCGCTTGATGCGCATCTCGTCGGCCTGGGCCCGCAGCACGCGCCCGATGGACACACCGAAGGTGTCGGCCTGCAGGATGGCGAGCACGAACGACCGGAGCTCCGGGACGTCGCACCGCTTCTCCATGGCCCGCATGGCGTTGGCCCGGGAGGCACCGGCGCGGACCTCGCCCAGCATGCGGGCGAACTCCTCGGTGAGCGGGCCGGGCACGGCGGCCACGGTGCGGTCTAGCGCCTGCTCGAAGCCGAGACCGGCCTCCACGCTGATCACCAGCAGGTCGAGCACGTCGGGCAGGGCCCGCCGGATGGCGTTCTGGCGCTCTTCCACCCGCCGGTTGACCATCGCGTCGGGTCCGAGCACCAGCGCCACGCTGAGCAGCAGGAACACGGCGAGACCCATCATGCCGGTCATGGCCAGGGGCCCGTACACCAGGTACCAGACCACCGGCACCAGCGCGATCAGCCCCACCCGCAGAGCGAGGTACCGGTCGACGGTGTCCTGGTTCCGGTACCCGGCGGCCAGGAAGCGTTGACGGGTCTTCTCCATGTAGCCGTCGGGGGTGAAGCGCTTGCCGAAGCCCGAGAGCGCGTTGACGACCGGGGCCACGGTGCGGTCGCGCACCGGCTTGAGGAGCTCTTGTTCGCGGACGTTGTCGACCTCGTAGCCCTCGAGCTGGCGCAGCGACGCCCGCACGGTGGACTTCTCCTCGGCCGATGAGCCGAGGACGAAGATGACGACGCCGATGCCCGCGCCGAGGAGGAGGATTGCAAGGGGAAGCACAGTGATCCTCAGATCTCGATCGTGATGGTCTTCTTCATCCAGATGAAGCCGACGATTGCGCTGACGGTGGCCAGACCGAGCATGGCCTGGCCCATGCCGGTGTTCCCGAGGGGAGACATGTAGACGGGGTTCGAGGCCCACATGAAGAGGCCCAGACCGATGGGCAGCAGCGCCAGGATGATGGCGGACATGCGGCCCTCGGCGGTGAGCGAGTTCACGTCGCGGCGGAGGCGGTCACGTTGGACCATGGTCTCGGCGACGGTCATCAGCAGCTCGGCCAGGTTGCCACCGACCTCGCGCTGGATGCGGATGGCCATGACGGCCCAGGCGAAGTCGGGGCTCGACATGCGCTCGGCCACCGCATCGAGGGATTCCTCGAGCTCACGGCCCAGTCGGGCCTCGGTGACCACCCGACGCAGCTCCTTGCCCATGGGCTCCTCGACCTCCTGGGACACCGCTTCCACGCCCTGCATGAGCGAGTAGCCGGCCCGGAGGGAACCCGAGAGCAGCGAGAGCGTGTCGGGCAGCTGGCCCACGAAGGACCTCGCTCGGCGCCCGGCGATGAAGCTCACCACCGCCAGCGGCAGCAGCGCCGCCAGGACGCCCACCACCAGGCCGGGCACGAGGCCGAGGCCGAACAGGCCCATCAGCGTCACCAGGATCACCCCGGCCACGTAGAAGAACAGCGCCTCGGCGGCCCGGAGGGGCAGGTCGGCCCGCTCCAGCAGCGACGAGACCTTCTCGAGGAAGCCCTGCCGCTCGGCGAAGCCCTCGGTCATGTCCACGGCCCGTTGGAGGAAGGCCGTCTGGGCCAGGGCCTGCTCGTTGCCGTCGGCGTCGCTCGGCACCCCCTCGGTGTAGGGGCTCAGCACGGCCGACAGGCCGGTGTTGGAGCTGCCGGCGAGCTGGATGCCCGCGTACACCAGCAACCCGATCGCCAGGCCCATCACCAGCACCGGGAGGATCGGCGTGGAGCGGAGCCAGTCGGGACCGAACGCCTTCTTCACCGTCACCACCTGGGTGGCACCGGCGCCCTCGGCCTTGCCGCCGGCGACGTAGTTCCGCTTCACGGACTGGCTGGCCACCGTGACCTCGACGTCGACCGCGCCCTGCTCCACCTTGGATGCGTAGGAGGCGACGAACTGGCTGCGGATGGTGGTCATGGCATCGGTGAACGCCTTGTCGACCTCGGCGGCGCTGGTGCCGCTGAACGACGCGCCGCCCGCCCGCTCGATGATGCTGTCGATGGCATCGGTGTCGACCTCACCCTCCATGTGGGTGAGCTGGACGGCGAAGAACGCCGCCCCCGACGAGGCCACCGACGCCCGGGCGCCGGCGAGGTCGGTGCTCGACACGTCGTCGCTGCCGTCGGTCACCAGCAACATGTTCGGCTGGAGGCCGGGCCGGGTCTCGAACAGGCTGACGCCCTTGCGGATGGCGTCGTACATGGCGGTCCGACCGTCGCGGGGGGCCACCATCTCGTCGAGCGCGGCCTTGATCTGCTCAGGGCTGCTCGTGAACGACGACTCCACCACGGCGTCGTTGGTGAAGCTCACCAGCGCCAGCTGGTCGCCCTCGGGCAGGTTCTCGGCGATCTTGGCGATGGAGGCCTTCGACGCGGCCAGGGCCCCGTCGTCGGCCATCGACCCCGAGAGGTCGACCACGATCACCGTGGCCAGCCGGCGGTCGGTCTTGCGGAGGTCGACGAGATCGTCGACCTTCACCGCAGCGCCGTTCTCCCGGATGGTCAGCTCCTGCAGGTCGGCGGGTTCACCGGTCCACAACAAGGTGAGCTCCACGGCCTTCTGCTCGGTGCCGTCGATCTCACGCACCAAGAAGGTGGGGTCCTCGGCCTGGGCGGCCACCGCGCTGACGCCGATGAGCGCGAAGAACGTGGCCAGCAGCGACGCGGCGACGGCACGACGGCCGTGCCGGCGCTTCACCAGGCCCCCGCGGCACGCTTGGCGAACTGCTCGGGCTGGAACACTTCCGGTCCGAGGCGGATGCCCTGGTCGGCCAGCTTCTCGGCGAACTTGGGCCGGACACCGGTGGCCTTGAGGTGGCCCCGGAACCGACCGTGCTCGTCGACGCCCATCCCGAAGTCGAACAGGAAGACGTCCTGGGTGGTGATGACGTCACCCTCCATGCCCTGGACCTCGGTGATGTGGGTGATGCGACGGGTGCCGTCGCGGAGGCGGGTGAGCTGCACCACGCAGTCGATGGCCGAAGCCATCTGCTCGCGGATGGCCCGCACCGGCAGGTCGAAGCCGGCCATGAGCACCAGGGTCTCGAGGCGGGCCAGGGTGTCCCGGGGGCTGTTGGCGTGCACCGTGGTGATCGAGCCGTTGTGGCCCGTGTTCATGGCCTGGAGCATGTCGAGCGCTTCACCGGCGCGACACTCGCCCACCACGATGCGGTCGGGACGCATCCGGAGGGTGTTCTTCACGAGGTCGCGGATCGTGATCTGACCCTTGCCCTCGATGTTCGGGGGCCGGGCCTCCAGCGCGAGCACGTGCTCCTGGTGGAGCTGCAGCTCCTTGGCGTCCTCGATCGTGATGATGCGCTCATCGCCCGGGATGAACGACGACAGCACGTTCAAGGTGGTGGTCTTGCCGGTGCCGGTACCGCCCGACACGATGATGTTCAGCCGACCGACCACCATGGCCTGCAGGAAGCGGGCCGAGGCGGCGTTCATGGTGCCGAACCGGATCAGGTCGTCGATCTGGTAGGGGTCCTTGGAGAACTTACGGATGGTGAGGAAGGGGCCGCCGATGGCCAGCGGGTGGATCACCGCGTTCACGCGGGAGCCGTCGGGCAGGCGGGCGTCACAGAGCGGCTGGGCCTCGTCGATGCGACGACCGACCTGGCCCACGATCTTGTCGATGATGCGTCGCAGGTGCGTCTCGTCCACGAAGCTGGCGCCGGTCTTCTCCACTTTGCCGGAGCGCTCGATGAACACCAGGTCGGGCCCGTTGACCATGACCTCGGTGATGTCGTCGTCCTTCAACAGCCGGTCGATCGGCCCGTAGCCGAGGATGTCGTCGGAGACGTCCTGGATCAGCTGGGCCTTGTCTGCCGCCGACAACGGGGCGCGCTCCACCGCGAGGGCGGCGTGGAGCTGGTCCTGGACGCGACGACGCAGGTCGTCCTCCGACAGGCGCTTGTCGTAGAGGATCGGACCGAGCTCGTCGATCAGGTGGTGGTGGATCTTCTGGCGCAGCTCATCGAGGACCGGATCCCGGCGCTTGCTGACCGGACCGGCACCGTTGCCCTGCTGTTCGTGGAGACGCTTGTAGAGGGACACAGGTCCCTATCGGCGTCCACGGCCCGCCCTAAAGGCAACGGGAGCACTTCCTTTTGGCCGGTCCGGGGGCCCGCCTGGCAGCCGGCCGGTGCACCCCACGAGCGGCCCTCCGCCCGGCCGGAGTCCCCGGCTGCGGGCGCGCCGAAGCACCGGCCCCGGGACCCGTGGGCCCCGGTGACGGGTCAGCGCCAGCCGCGCTTCTTGGCCACCGGCTCCGAGGCCGGCAGGAAGAGATCGGCCACCTGCTCCAGGCTCTTGGCGATGGCCGACTTGGGGGCGTCGAGCACCACCGGCATGCCCTTGTTGACCGACTGGGGCACCACCACGTCGCTGGGGATCAGCGCTTCGGCCTTCACCTGCAGCGTGCGCTCCACCTCGCTCACCTCGAGCTTCACCTTGGAGTTGGCCCGGTTGAGGATGAGGTGGATCTTGGACATCGGCGTGTTCAGCAGCCGCAGCGTCTGCAGGCCGATCTTCACGTTCTTGATGTTCGGGATGTCCATGCCGGCGACGAGGACGACGTCGTCGCTCTCCTCGATCAGGCCGAGCACGACCTCGTTGAAGTACGCCGGCGTGTCGATCACCACGAAGTCACAGAACGTCCGGAGGAGCCGCACGATCTTGACCATCTGGTCGGCGCCGATCTGATCGGCGAAGGCCGGCTCGAGGGGGGCCGGCAGGACCTTGAGCCCGGACTGGGGGTGCGTGGAGAGCAGCGTCTCCAGGAAGCCCACGTCGAGGCGGTCGAACGAACCCACCGCGTCGACGATGGTGTGCTGGGGGGCCAGCTTCAACATCACGGCGATGTCGCCGAACTGCAGGTCGGCGTCGACCAGGGCGACCGTGCCCTCGGCCCGCTGCGCCAGCAGCACGCCCAGGTTGGTGGCCATCACGGACTTGCCCGCGCCGCCCTTGGTGGAGAACACGGTGATGACCCGACCGAGGTCGCCGCCGTCGGCGTCGAGGCCCGACCCACCGATGGCGGCCGGACGGCCGCCGGCGACCAGGGTCTGACCGATGCGGCTGACGGCCTCGTTGAGCTGGCCGGTGTCCACCGGAGACCCCAGCACGTCGCGGACCCCGGAGCGCATGGCCCGCTGGAACAGGTCGGTGGAGAGGTCCTCGGCGATCAGGATGGCGCCGATGTCGGACCGACGCCCCAGCAGGGACTCGGCCCCACCGAGGTCCGAGCCGCGGGAGCAGCTCGGGCCCAGGATCAGCACGAAGGGGGCGGCACCGTAGCGCTCCTCGACGCCCTGCATGGTCTCCAGCGGGATCGCATGCTCACCGAGCTGCATCACCAGACGGCTACGAACAGCAGGGTCTGCCTCGACGACCAGCATCGGCACATTCGGTTCGGTGGCAGAGAAGTTCGACATGGCTCCGAGAGGGGGCGTTCGGTGGGTGACCCGGTTGATCGTCGGCCCAAAGGTACCCGCTCCGGAGAGGGGTCCTGACCGGGCCGACGATCAGGGTGCGGCGGTGTCGCTCCGGCGTGTCAGCCCTCGCCCCGGTTCTCCGGACCGTTGGGGCCGTAGGGCGTGAGGAGAGCGGGATCCTCTGCCGGGATGGTGGAGTTGAAGTCGATGACCTGCTGCGCCACCGGCTTGAAGTCGCGAGCCACCAGCGTCAGGTAGAAGTTGCCCTGGTCCACCGAGGCGATGTACTGGGCGGCCCGGGTGGGCACCATGACCGTGATGAGGCCGGCGTCCTGGGCGGCGCCGGGCGAAGCCGGGGCGCCGGTTCCCGAGCCGTCGTCGGTGGCCGTGGCGGCGGCACCGGCCTGGGGCACGGTGTTCTGACCCACAGCGAGGACCTCGACCTTCTGGTACAGGTAGCGGGCCTGCTCACCGAAGAGGATGTCCTCCACGGCGACGCCCTCGGGCAGCCCTTCGGCCTGCACCTCCGACACGTTGCGGATCATCATGTTGACGAAGTCGCCGGGCTGGATGAGTCCGGCCACGCCCCGCACCTGGTCGACCTGGATGGCGATGGCCACCTGGTCCTCGTTGTTGATCCGGGTCAGGCGCTCGGCGAACGACTGCCGGGCGTTGGGATCGGACGGATCGACGAACATGTCGTTCAGCACCACGGCGTTGGGCGACAGCGCGTAGAGCGCCACCTTGCCGGAGATGTCCTCGGGGCTGGTGATGGCGTTCGCCGGCACGGCCTTGCGGGGGATGCTGTCCTTCTTGATGTAGGCAGCGGCCTCGTTGCCACTCGTGCCCCGGGCGATCGGCTGGCTCACGAGGTACACCGACACGAGCTGCGTGCCCTCGTTGGCCTTGTCTTCAACTCCGCTGACGTAGTTCCAGACGAGGAAGGCACCCAGCGCACCTACGATGACCGCAGCAGCGAGGATGAGAGTCCGGCGTTGGCTCACCGTGAAACCCCTTGGGTTGAGTGGAGCGCCGGCTCCGGAGATGGAACCGACTGACGACGATTCCCTGTCGGCTCCACTCGACCGACAACTGAGGGTTTCGTCGAGATTTCTCCCACCGGTGGGGCTCCCTCAGGTGGTCGGTCACGGGGTCTCGACCGAACGCGGACCCGACCCGGGCCCGACCCGTGACGCGATGCGGCCCCGCCCGGAGGCGGGGCCGCATCGGACCTCGGGACGGGGTCGACTCAGTCCTCGGCCACGGCCTCGGTGTCGTCGGCCACGGGCTCGGCGACCTCGGCGTCGGCATCGGCGGTGGCGTCAGCCTCAGCCTCCGTCTCGGCCACGGGCTCGCCGGCTTCGCCAGCAGCGGTGGCATCCGTCGGGGCGTCGCCGTCGGTCGCGCCCGGCGCGCCGGCCTCGAGCGCCTCGGGGTGCTCGGCGTAGTACTCCGCCCACGCCTCCTGGGCCTCGGTGGACTCGCCACCGATGTAGTTGCCCTCGTCGTCGTAGGCGTGCTCGCCGAAGTGCTCCTGGTACTCGGCCGACACCACGCCACCCTCGGCGGCCTGCTTGATCGACAGGCTGATGCGGCGGCGCTGGAGGTCGAGGTCGATGATCTTCACCCACAGCTCCTCGCCGGGGGTGACCACCTGCTCGGGCAGGTCGACGTGGTGGGCCGACATCTCCGAGATGTGGACCAGGCCCTCTATGCCGTCGCCCACCTGGACGAAGGCGCCGAACGGCACCAGCTTGGTGACCCGGCCGTAGACCAGTTCGCCCACGCGGTGGCTGGAGGCGAACTCCTGCCACGGGTCCTGCTGGGTGGCCTTGAGCGAGAGGCTGATGCGCTCGCGGTCGAGGTCGACCTCGAGCACCTGCACGGTGATCTCGTCGCCGACGGCCACCACCGAGCCGGGGTGGTCGACGTGCTTCCACGACAGCTCGGAGACGTGCACGAGCCCGTCCATGCCACCGAGGTCGACGAAGGCGCCGAAGTTGACCACGCTGGACACCACGCCGCTGCGGATCTCGCCGGGCTTGAGGTTCTCCAGGAACTCCTCGCGCTGCTCCTTCTGCGTCTCCTCGAGCCAGGCCCGGCGCGACAGCACCACGTTGTTGCGGTTCTTGTCGAGCTCGATGATCTTGGCCTCGAGCGTGCGGCCCACGTAGGGGGCGAGGTCTCGCACCCGGCGGAGCTCCACCAGCGAGGCCGGCAGGAAGCCGCGCAGGCCGATGTCGATGATCAGGCCGCCCTTGACGACCTCGATCACGGGGCCGGACACGACGCCGTCCTCTTCCTTCTTCTTCTCGATGTCGCCCCAGGCACGCTCGTACTGCGCCCGCTTCTTGGACAGGACGAGACGGCCGTCCTTGTCCTCCTTGGTGAGCACCAGGGCCTCGATGAGGTCGCCCATGCTGACGACCTCGGACGGGTCGACGTCGTTGCGGATCGACAGCTCACGGCTGGGGATCACGCCCTCGGACTTGTAACCGATGTCGAGCAGGACTTCGTCCTTGTCGACCTTGACGACCGTGCCCTCCACGATCTGCCCGTCTTCCACGCTCACCAACGTGCCGGAGATGGCCTCCTCGAAGCTGACCTCGAGGTCGTTGGCGGTGATCTGACGGGGGACGTACTCCTCGAACTCTGAGGGGGGCGTGATGGTCGACTGGTCGGACAAGGGTTTCTCTTCTCGGTGGACAGGACGTCGAGGGATGCAGGACGGTCGATGGACGATGGATGGGGATCGGGCGCGCCAAGGGTGCGACCTGGAACGTGAGGCTACACAGGGGGCCGACGCCACAGCCAGGCCACCGCCCTGGTGGACGGCCGCGACCCGTGCCCGCCCCCGCCCGGCGGCCGGTGGTCAGTCGGGCCGGCGGGCGACCACCAGGAACTCCTCGTGGTCCAGATCGGGTGGGTTGGGGCCGTACGCACCCGGCCGCACCGACCACAGGTGCTGCAGGTCGAGGCCGGACCGGGCCACCAGGAGGCGCAGCTCGCGTGGGGTGAAGCACGTGGTCCACAGGTCGACCTCGGCTTCGGCCCCGGACTCGTCCTTGATGACCGTGCGCTCGTGGTTCACGCCCCGGTCCGCGTCGAACGAGCCCCGATCGGGGTCGAGCCAGCGCACCTGGAAGTAGGCGCTGAAGGCACTCAGCGCCAGGCGGCCGCCGGGCCGGAGGGCGCGGGCCATGCCGTCCAGGACGGCGGCGTCGGGATCGAGGGGCACGGTGCGGCCGGCGTCGGCACCGCCGTCGGCCAGGCCGAAGGCGCCCTGGCACAAGGAGATGACCGCGTCGAACTCCCCCACGGCCTGCAGGTGGCGGGCGTCGGCCCGCTCGACGGTCACGCCGGGCGGCGCCCCGGCCCGGGCCAGCTGCACGAACCGCTCGCTGATGTCGATGCCGTGCACCTCGATGCCCCGGCGGCCCAGGGCGTGGGCATGGCGACCGGGCCCGCAGCCCACGTCGAGCACCCGCATGCCGGGCTCCAGGCCCAGCGCCTCCACCAGGAAGGACACCTCCTGCTCGGTGCCCTTGGTGAACGAGTACCGCAGGTAGGCCCCGCCGAGGTGGTCGGCCAGGTCCTCGAACCAGTGGTCGCGTGGGGCCGCGGGCACGCTCAGCGCTTGTCGCAGTTGGCGTTGATCGACTCGTTGATCTGCGCGGCGTAGTAGTTGAGGTCGGTGCGGAAGGTGTCCATGATGACCACCGCCAACTCGTACTCGTCGGCCTCGGGCGTCACCGAGTCGACGAGGTTGGTGTAGACGCGGACGTAGCGGTCCATGGCCACGTCGAGACGGGGCGGGGCGTTGGCCGACATCACCGTGGCGTCGATCCGCCACTTGTCGCGGCCCTGGAGGATCACGTCGCGGATCGGGCCGAGCGACTCGAGGTTGGCGGCCTCGATCATCTTGGTGTCGAACTCCATGGAGGCGATGGCCGCCTTGCAGAACTCCCGGGTGTTCCGCGGCACATCGATCGGATCGACGGCAACGGTGGTGCTGGTCTCGATGGTGTCTCCCGAGAGCCCGCCGGCGATGTCGCACGGCGGCAGCGCGCCCTCGGCGGGGGCGCCGGCCGCGGTGGTGGCCGTGCCCTGGCCGATGGCGCCCGCCCCGATGCCCGATGCCGGATCGCACGGTTCGGTGGTGGTGGTGCTCTCCGCCTCCACGTCGTCGCCCGACGCCAGCGTGGTGCCGCCGTCGTCGCCGCCGGAGTTGGTGACCATGTAGGCCACGAGCAGCACGACCACCAGCCCGGCTCCGACCACGGCCAGCAGGGCCCCGGTGCTCAGCGGCCGCTTGTCGCCCAGTACGACGTCGGTGGGGGCGGCCATCGGGGCCTGCGGCGCGTGTCTCGCCTTGCCGTACGCCTCCCGGAGGCGGGCCACCTGCTCTGGCGTGAGCGGGTCGGTGGAGCTGACGTTGATGCCCAGCGCGTGGGCACGGTCCATCAGTGCGGTGGATCGGACCCCCAGCTCGAGCGCCAGTTCGTACAACAGCATGGAGACCTCCCCGAGGTGCCAGTCGAACTCACCGGCGATGGCCCGGGTCTAGCAGGCGCCGTCTCGCGTCTGCACCCGCCCCTGGTGAGCGGGCCGCCGACGGGGCCCCTCAGGGCTGCTCGCGCAGCACCACCGCGGCCCGGCGGGCGTCGAACACCGACGCGACCGGGTCGAGCCGGTAGCCCAGGGGGTGGTCGAACGAGGCGAGGTCTTCGGGATGGCGGGCGCCGGTCTCGGCGAGCCAGCGCACCAGCGACCCCTTCAGCAGCTTGTTCCAGTGCGAGACCACGCGGTCCGACCGGTCCACGAACCGCACGGTGGTGCGGCGGGCCGGCGCCAGGTCGGACCAGTCGACCGCTGCGGTGTGCTCGGCGGGGAGCAGGTCCCACACCGAGGTGCTGCGGACCCGTTCACCCAGGGCGGCGGTGACGTGCGGTCGCCACCAGGGGGCCAGCCGGCCGATGCCCTCGACCCGCGCCGACATCTTGAGCCGGTAGGCGGGGATCGGATCGGTCGGGGCCACCAGACCCCACAGGCCCGACACCACCAGCACGTCGCGGTGGAGCCGGCGACGGGCCGGTCCGCGCAGGCTGGCGGGGTCCAACTCCCGGTACAACACGCCCGTGTAGCGACGGATGGCCGGAAGGGTGGGGCCGAGGGGGTCGACCACCGTCGGCGGCACCGCGCCGAGCAGGAGGCCACGCGGCGCGTCGAGCGCGCCCACGGCCATCGACCCCGCCGACCACGGAGGGCCCTCGCCGCCGGGGGCCTTGCCCTCCGAGGGCGGCAGCAGGATCAGGGTGCGTCCGGCCATGCGGGTGGACGCTACGGAGCCGGGTCGAGCCGTGGGAAACCGGGCGCAGGAGCCGTGCCGACCGGCAGGGCTCCTGCGCCCGGCCCCGTACGATCGCCTGCATGGCCCGCGCTGACACCGACGACCTGCCCACCGGCGAGACCAAGGTGAAGGCGGTGCAGTCCATGTTCGACGCCATCGCCCCGCGCTACGACCTGGTGAACCGGGTGATGACCTTTCGCATGGACGTCGGGTGGCGCCGTCGGACCCTGCGCGAGCTGGGGCTCCCCCACGGGTCCACCGTGCTCGACCTGGCCTGCGGTACCGGCGACCTGTGCCGGGGCCTCCGGGAGCAGGGCCTTCGGCCGGTGGGCATGGACCTCTCGTTCGGGATGCTGGCCGCCGCCACCGTCACCACGCCCCTCGTGCAGGCCGACGCGCTGCGGCTCCCGGTGGCCGACGAGGCCGTCGACGGGGTCACCTGTGGGTTCGCACTGCGGAACTTCCGCGAGCTCGACCCGTTCTTCGCCGAGCTGGCCCGGGTGGTGCGACCCGCCGGCCGCATCGCGCTGCTGGAGGTGGCCGAGCCGGCGAACCCGGTGCTGCGCTGGGGTCACGGCATCTACTTCGGCAAGGTGGTGCCGGTGATCGGCGGGCTGTTGTCGGACCCGGCGGCGTACCGATACCTGCCCCGGTCGGTGGCGTACCTGCCGGATCCCGCCGACATGCTCGCCATGCTCGCCGGCCACGGCTTCGAACGGGTGGAGCGCACGCTCCTGTCCACCGGGATCGCCCAACTCGTCACCGCCACCCGGTCATGACCCACCATCCGCCGCTGGTGGCGGTCACCCGGCTGCTCGACCGCCCGGTCGACCTCGTGGCCTTCGCCGGCTCCGACGGCGTGCTGTTCAGCCGCGCCGGCCGGGGCTTCGCCGGTCGGGGCGTGGCGGTGCGGGTGCCCCGGGCCGGAGTGGCCGAGGCGCTCGACGCCATCGGGGTCGACGACCCGGTGGAGCGACCCGACACGGGTCCGGTGGCCGTGGGGGCGCTGCCCTTCCGACCCGGGGGCCATGCGGAGCTGGTGGTTCCCGCCCTCCTGGTGGGCACCGACGCCCAGGGGGCCACGTGGGCCACCACCGTGGCCCCCGCCGGGGCCACCCCCGACCCGGTCCGCGAGGTCGAGGCCGCCCTGGCCGGGCAGGCCGATCAGGTCCGTCCGGCGGGGCCGGGCGGTTTCGAGGTGCGGGCCACCCGGTCCCCGACGGAGTGGATGGACGCCGTGGCGGCCGCGGTGTCCCGCATCCGGGCCGGCCACCTCGAGAAGGTGGTGCTGGCCCGCGAGGTGGTGGTCACCGCCGACGCGCCCATCTCGGTGGCGGCCGTGCTCGCCCGCCTCGCCCGCAGCTACCCCGACTGCTTCCTCTACCTGGTCGACGGCTTCTGCGGGGCCAGCCCCGAGCTCCTGGTCAGCCGGGCGGGCGACGTGGTCCGGGCCCAACCCATGGCCGGAACCGCTCCCCGCAGCGGCGAGCCCGAGGCCGACCACCGGGCCGCGGCCGCACTGCTGGCGTCACCCGGCTACCGCCACGAGCACCAGGTCACCATCGACGCGGTGCACGACACCTTGCTGCGCTTCTCCTCGTACGTGGACTACGAGCCCGAGCCCTCCGTGGTGGCCCTGGCCAACGTGGTGCACCTGGCCACCTCGGTGGAGGGCCGGCTGTCGCACCCGCCGGCCTCGGTGCTCGAGCTGGTGGAGGCCCTGCACCCCACGCCCGCGGTGTGCGGCCGGCCCACCGACGTGGCGCTGCAGGTCATCGACGACCTCGAGGGGTTCGACCGGGGGCGCTACGCCGGCGCCGTGGGTTGGGTCGACGCCCGGGGGAACGGGGAGTTCGCCGTGAGCATCCGGGGGGCGGCCATCGACGGGGTGCGGGCCGTGGTCGTGGGCGGCAACGGCATCGTGGCCGACTCGGACCCCGCCACCGAGCTGGTGGAGACCCGGGCCAAGATGCAGGCGATGCTGTCGGCGATCGTGCGTCCCTGACCGGGGCCCGACCCGGTCTGGTCCGTCTGGTCCGTCTGGTCCGTCTGGTCCGTCTGGTCCGTCTGGTCCGTCTGGTCCGTCTGGTCCGTCTGGTCCGTGTGGTCCGGCTTCAGGGGGCCGCGGCGTGCACCGCCCGGTGGAGGGCGTCGTGGGCGGCCACGTTGGCCGCCCGGTCGGTGCGGGCCACCACCACCTGGACCCCACCCCCGTCGACGGCCTGGCGCAGCACCCGGGTGAAGCCGCCGACGCCGTCGCCCGGCGCCACCTCGGTGACCGGCAGGTGGTGGGCGCGTACGAGGGCCGGCAGGTCGGTGCCGTGGGGCGTGCCGAACAGGAGCTCGAAGCGCTCGGGGGCCAGCTCGCGCGCGGGCGGCAGGAACGAGAAGATGGCTCCCCCGTCGTTGTCGACCACCACCACGGTGAGGTCGACACACCGGCCGGCCAGGCCGATCAGGGCGTTGGTGTCGTGGAGGAAGGCCAGGTCTCCCACCAGGGCCACGGTGGGGGCGCCGGTCCCCCGCCGTTGCAGGGCCACGCCGACCGCGGTGGAGACCACGCCGTCGATGCCGTTGGCCCCCCGGTTGGCGAGCACCCGGGTGGAGCCGGTGGAGCCGCCGTACCACTCCAGGTCGCGCACCGGCATCGACGACGACACCACCAGCGCGGCATCGGCGCGCTGGTGGAGCTCCCGGGCCACCGCCCGGGCCACCGCCGGATCGGTGAGATCGACGGCCTCGTCGGCGAGGTGACGCTCCAGGACCTCGACCGCCGCGCGATCGAGGTCGTGCCAACGGCCGGCCCACGTCGGATCGGCGGTGCCGACGCCGGCCGAGGCCAGCCGGGTCACCACCTCGGCCGGATCGCCCCGGAGCACCACCGCGGCGGACCGGTCGGCATCGAGCCAGCGACCGTGGCGCTCCACCGCCACCTGCCGGGCGCCGCAGGCCGCGAGCCACGAGGCCACGACCTTCGAGGCCGGCGGCTCCCCCAGCCGGAGCACCAGGTCGGGCCGCAGCTCCTCGGCCACGGCCGGCAGGCGGAGCCAGACGTCTGCGGTGGTGACCACCACCGGATCCCCGGTTCGACAACCCGACCTCGGGTCGGCCAGCACCGGCCAACCGAGCCGCGCCGCGGCGGCCAGGAGCACAGCCGCGTCGCCGCAACCCGCGCCCGCCACCACCAGCACCCGGGCTGCGTCGTGGCCCACGGCGCGTTCGAGGGCGATCGCATCGGCCGACGGGAGGCCGGTCACCGGCAGGTGCCACGGTTCGCCGTCGGGCCGACCCTCGGGGAGCCGCCCGGCGACGCCCAGCAGCGGCTCCCGGAACGGCAGGTTGAGGTGGACCGGGCCCGGCGCGGCCCCGCCGGCTCCGAGCGCCTCGACCACGGCCCGGGCCCCGAGCGAACGCCAGGACGGGCCCGCCTCGGCGGCCGGCGGGCCCGGATCCACGAACCACCGAACGGCCGACCCGAACAACCGGTCCTGGTCCACCGTCTGGGGCGCACCCACGTGGTGCAGCTCGGGCGGCCGATCGGCCGTGACCACCAGCAGGGGTACGGCCGCCTGGTGGGCCTCCACCACCGCCGGGTGCAGCTCCACCGCAGCGGTACCGCTGGTGGCGAGCACCACCGCCGGCACCCCCGACGCCAGGCCCAGACCGAGCGCCACGAACGCCGCCGCCCGTTCGTCGAGGTGCACGTGCAGGGCGATCTCGGCTCGGTCGGCGAGGGCGAGGGCCATCGGCGTGGACCGGGAACCGGGCGCCACCACCGCGTGACGCACCCCGGCGCGCACCCACTCGTCGACGAGGGTGGCGCAGAACCTGGCGTTGAGGACCCCGGTGGGCTCGGTGGGAGCGGACATCGGCGGCCATCTGAGCACAGCCCCCCGCCGCCCGCGAACCGGACGGGCGGGACCCGGGCCGTACCGGGTGGCGGCGGGTTACCGCCCTAGCCTGCGCCGCGTGGCGCTGCACCGGGTGGAACGAGGCGACGGGCCCCGGGTGGTGCTGGTGCACGGGTTCACCCAGACCCTGGCGAGCTGGCGCCCGGTGGCCGACGACCTGGCCGCCGACCACCGGGTGGTCCTCGTGGACGCTCCCGGTCACGGCGCCTCGGCGGCGGTGCGAGCCGACCTCGCCACCACGGCCGGGCTCCTCGCCGAGGCCGGCGGTCGGGCGGTGTACGTCGGCTACTCGATGGGTGGCCGCATGGTGCTCCGCCTCGCCCTCGACCGGCCCGACCTGGTGGCGGGGCTGGTGCTCATCGGCGCCACCGCGGGCATCGACGACCCGGTCGAGCGGGCAGCCCGGCGCCGATCCGACGAGGCCCTCGCCCGGCGCATCGAGGACGAAGGGGTGACGAGCTTCCTCGAGGGCTGGCTGGCCCAGCCCCTGTTCCACGGGCTCCCCGACGACCCCGCCGAACGCCGGGCTCGCGCCACCAACACCCCGGAGGGCCTGGCCTCGTCGCTGCGCCACGCCGGGACCGGCACCATGGACCCGCCCTGGTGGGACGACCTCCCCCGGGTGTCGGCCCCCACCGTGGTGCTCACCGGTGGGCACGACGCCAAGTTCACCGCCCTGGGCCGCCGCCTGGTGGCCGGGATCGGCAACCCAGCCGCGCTGCGGGTGGTGCCGGACGTGGGCCACGCCGTCCCCCTGCAGGCTCCGGCCGCGGTGGCCGCCGCGGTGCGGTCGCTCACGGCGTCAGGTGGCGGAGCTTCTCCGGGTTGAGCTGGCCGTAGATCCGCCGGATCCGCCCGTCGGGCGTGAAGGAGGCCGTCATCACCATCTCCAGCCGGTCGCCGTCGGAGAACAGCAGGCCCGGCGCGCCGTTCACGGTGGCGAACTGCACGGACAGGTGCGACGACCGCCGGGCCAGGTTGATCCACAGCCGGGCCACCCGGTCGGCGCCCACGACCGGCCGGCGGGCCGCCCGGCGGGCGGCGCCGCCGTCGTCGACCTGGACCACGTCGGGGGCCAACTCGGCGAGCACCCCGTCGACGTCACCCGCCACCAACGCCAGCATCAGCCGGGCCAGCACGGCCTGCACGGTGGCGTCGTCGGGCCGCGGTTCGGGTGGCTCCGACCCCGAGACCTTGCGCCGGGCCCGGCTCGCCACCTGGCGCACCGCCGCGTCGGACCGGTCGACCATCTCGCCCACCTGGGTGAACGGGTACCCGAACACGTCGTGCAGGAGCAGCACCGCCCGTTCCACCGGATCCAGCTCGTCGAGGAGGACGAGGAAGGCGTAGGTGAGCGAGTCGGCCAGCTCGGCCACCTCGGCCGGATCGTCGGCGGCCGGCGAACCGGGCAGGGCGACCACCGGCTCGGGCAGGTAGGGCCCCACGTAGGTCTCCCGCCGGTGGCGGGCCGACCGGAGGCGATCGAGGGCCAGCCGGGTGGTCACGGTGACGAGGAACGCCTCGGGGTCCCGCACGGTGGCCCGGTCGGCGGCCGACCACCGGATCCACGCCTCCTGGCACAGGTCGTCGGCGTCGCCCACGCTCCCGGTCATGCGGTAGGCGATGCCGTGGAGCCGGGGACGCACGGCCTCGAAGGCGTCGTCCCCCGACCGGTGGCCGCTCACGACACGGTCCCCACCGGGGACCGCTTGCCGGACGCCGACCGGGCCCGGGCCGTGGCCAGCTCCCCCGCCTCCTCCCCCGACGCCAGCGACGCGTCGGCGAGCATCCCGTGGCCGGTGAGCCAGTCGCCGGCCACGAACAGGCCGTCCAGCTCCGGCACGCGGACCGACGCCACCGGGCCGCCGAGGCGGGCGGGACGAGGACGGTCGTGGGCCACCACCAGTCGCCGACGGTACGCCACGTGTCGCACCCGGTCCCGCCAGCCCGGGTCCTGGGCGTCGAGCACCTGTTCCAGCACCGCCCGGTGGTCCAGGTCCGGGTGGAGGTCGGGCTCGTAGAACAGCCCGTGGAGGGTGGAGCCACCGTCGGGGGCCAGCCGCGCCGACGCCGCATGGTCCACCAGGTACACCGGCAGACCCACGCCGTAGGTGGCCACCGGCCGTCGGTCGGGCGCGGGGCCCACGGCCACGTCGAGGCATGCCGCCACCACCGGCCGGGCGTCGGCGCCGTGGCCGGCCACCGAGGCCGCCCGCCCCTCCAGCAGGTGGTCCACGGCGGTCGGGCCTCCGACCGCCACCACCACGGCGGGCGCGGACAAGGCCGCTCCCGTGCGCCGCACCACCTCGTAGCCGTCGCCTCGCGGGCGGATCGCGTCCACGCGGTCCGCGACGACCGCCGCCCCGGCATCCAGGGCCGCGCGTCGCAGGCCGTCCACGATCGTGACCCAGCCACCGTCGAGGTAGAGCACCCCGGCGGCACCCCGGCGGAGTTGGGCCAGACCCGCGGCGGCGTCGAGGCACGACAGATCGGCGCTGTAGGTCGCCGTGCGGATCAGGGTCTCGGCCAGGGGTCGGCCCTGGTCGGCGACGTGGGTGTCGAGCCAGGTCGCGAGGTCCACCTCGCCCGGCGCCGGGCCTCCCCGGACGCCCGACAACAGAGCCCGCACCGCGCTCACGGCGTGGCGACCGCCCACGGCGGCCGGACGACGAGCCGGCACCCTGCAGCCATCGACCCACCAGCCCAGGCCGCGCTGGCTCGGGCGCGATCCGGTGACGACCACCCCCGACCGACGCAGGACCGATGCCCCCGCCCCGGTCCGGTACAGGGCGTGGGCCCCGTGGTTGACGGTGTGCCCCGCCACCTGGTCCGAGCGGGCCCGACCACCCGCGGTGGTCCGCGCCTCCACCACGACCACCCGGGCCCCGGCGCGTGCCGCGGTGGCGGCCGCCGCCAGCCCGGCCAGACCACCGCCCACCACCACCACGTCGACCACCTCATCCACGTCGTGGTCCCCTGCGTCCGGTCGATCGGCTCGGTTCATGTCGTCCTCCTCGGGTGCCTTCCCCCACCAGACGTCGCAGCCCGCCGATGTGTGACAGACCCACCGCCGCGGGGCCCACCACCCGCAGGGGCGGCACGGACGATCGACGACCTGGCCGGCCTGCACAGGGCCGGCCCGAGACCGCCGGCCCGAGGGGCTCGAGCGGTCAGCCCGAGACGGCCAGCCCGAAGGCGAGGAGGACCCCGAACACGGCCTGGACCCGGCCGGTGTCGCCCAGCACGGGGATCAGGGCGGGACCGCGGGCCCCGGACAGCACCGCCACCACGGGGCGTTGCGCCGCGAAGACCGCGAGGAGCGACAGCGCGCCGGCCGGGCGGCCACCCAGGCCGGCCACGAGCGGGACCGACACGGCGGTGGCCACCAACAGGCCCACGTACAGCCATCGGGTGGACCGGTCGCCCAGCCGGACCGCCAGGGTGCGCTTGCCCACCGCGGTGTCGCCCGGGATGTCCCGCAGGTTGTTCACCACCAACAGCGCGGTGGCGAGGAACCCGACCGGCACCGACGCCCCCAACGCCAGGGCCGTGAGCTCCCCGGTCTGGACGTAGGCCGACCCGGCCGTGGCGACCACCCCGAAGAAGACGAACACGAACACCTCACCCAGCCCGGCGTAGCCGTACGGGCGCGGCCCGCCCGTGTAGAACCAGCCGGCGGCGATGGCCAACGCGCCCACCACGAACAGCTCGGGCCCGACCGCCACCGCCAGCGCCGCGCCCACCGCCCCGGCGACCGCGAACGCGGTCAGGGCCGCCCGCTTCACCGCACCGGGCGAGGCCAGTCCCTGGCCGACCAGGCGGACCGGCCCCACCCGGCGATCGTCGGCGTCGGTACCCCGGACCCCGTCGCTGTAGTCGTTGGCGTAGTTGGTGGCCACCTGCAACGCGAGCGAGACCACCAGGGCGGCC
>WBZL01001113.1_pt1 | contig 28914 bp, 31 predicted proteins | sample 5204291 | NCBI WGS metagenome assembly WBZL01 (sample SAMN12344345, study PRJNA552823) | activated sludge metagenome | biome: Activated sludge suspended growth; feature: Nitrification reactor; material: Wastewater; isolation source: activated sludge from nitrification reactor of wastewater...
AAAACCGGCGCTTCAAGCGCCGGCTTGTCCATGGCCGGCGGGTTAGTTCCTGCGCGCGGGGCGATCCTTCCTGCCGTCGCGATTGTAGTCGTGCTGGCGATCGTGCTTCTCCCGGGCGATGTGCCGGCTTTGCCGGTCCTGCGCCTTCTCGATGCGCACCCGCTCCTTCGCGGTCACCTTGCCGTCGGCCGCAGCCTTGTCCTCCATTTTCTGCACCTTGTCCTGGCCCTTTTCCAGGCGGGCGGCTTCCCTTTCAGTCAGCGAACCAGACTGCACGCCCTGGTCGATCCTTTGCTGCTGGTTGCTCTGGCGCTGGTCGATGCGCGGCGTGGAACCGGTTTGCGCCAGAACCGGCAGCGCCAGGGTGGATACAAACAGTGCAACGGCAATCGTCTTCACCTTCATGCTTCTCTCCTTTGTCAATGAATGGCGTATGGGATAACCCCGCAGCCAGAATAGCTTCCGCCCCCTGAATCCGTTACCGACCTTTTGTAACTCTTGTAACAAATCATGTCATGGCACCCGCTCGCTGATGAGATCGATGCGGTCCGTGAAAACCGCGGCCACGCCCTGACGCAGCAGTTGGCGGGCATCCTCTGCGTCGTTAACCGTATAGAGGAGCAGCGGGATATCCGCCGCCCGCGCTTCGTCCAGCAATTGCGGGCTGAAATACCTGCGGCTGCAATGCAGGGAGACGCATTCCAGACGACGGCAGGTCGCCAGCCAGTCCGCGGGCGGCGCAACGTACAGCAGGCCGCGCGGCAGTTCCGGCGCGGCTGCGCGCGCGGCGGCCAGGGCTTCGAGGGAAAAGGAGGACAACAGCGGCGGCGGCAAGCCCGACCAGATGTCCCGCGCTTGCAGCGCCACCTTTTGCCCCGTTGCCGCCGCATGGTCACGGGACGGCTTGATCTCGACATTGGCCCACAGCCCCAGCGCCAGGCACAACTCGGCGGCATCGCCGAATGACGGCACCGGCTCGCCGGCGAATTGCGTCCCATGCCAACTGCCCGCGTCCAGCCGGGCCAGCTCCGCATCGCTCGTGTCGGCGACGCGGCCGCGGCCATCGGTCGTGCGCTCGAGGGTTTCGTCGTGGATGAGCACGGGCGTGCCGTCGCCGGAGAGCATGACGTCGAACTCGACGCCCCGGTAGCCGAAGCCGGCCGCCGCGCGCAGCCCGGCCAGCGTATTCTCCGGCGCCAGCGCGCCGCCGCAGCGATGGGCAATCAGCCGGGGGACCTGGAGGGCCAAAGCCTAGCGGGCGACCGAGCCGTCCGCCGCCGGCGATGCCGGCGCCGGCTGCAGGACGGTGTTGCCGCGCCTGACCGCCGTGTCCAGCGCCTCCTTGGCCGGCTTGAGGTTGGCCCAGACCGCCTCCAGTTCCTCGCTGAGGATGGCGCGCACGCGGCCCATGCCCAACACGGCCTTCGGCTTGGCGGACGAGACGTATTTCTTGTCGGAGAGGCGCTGCACCGTCCTGCGCAGGATATCCGGCGGAAGCGTTCCCTCGGCGGCAAGGGATTGCAGCGGTGCCGGGGTCATCGGCAGAAAGCCGGTGACCTTCACCCAATCCTTCTGCACATCCGGCCGCAGCAGAAAGGCGATGAAATGCGCCGCCGCCGCATACTCCGGCTTCTTCTTGCCGGCCAGCGCCCACAGCAGCGCCCCGTCGGGCAGCACCTTCCCCGGCGCCGCATCGCGCACATCGTCGTGGTGCGGCAGTGCGGCGACGCCGTATTCGAAGGGCTTGCGCTTCAGGAGCCGCATGTAGAGCGAGGAGTCGCCCGTCAGCATGCCGCACTCCCCCGACATGAACTTCTCGTCGGCCTCGCGGCCCGGCCCGAAGTAGCGGAAATAGAAGCTCTTGTGCCAGCTGGCGAGCAGCGCCACGTGCTTCACCTGCACCAGTGCGTTCAGCGCCAGGCCGGACTTGCCACCGCGTTCGCTGTTGGCAACCGGCTCGCTGTGCTGGGTGGCGACGTTTTCCAGATGCACCCAGGCCATGTTGGAGGAGGTAAACGGGCAGCGGCGGTCGACGTCGTAGATCTTGCCCGCCGTTTCCTGCACCTCCCACCAGGTGGCGGGCGGCTTCTCCGGATCCAGCCTGGCCTTGCGGAAGGTTTCCTTGTTGTAATACAGCACCGGCACCGAGAGCGCCAACGGCAGCGCCTGGATGCGGCCCTTGTTGTCGTCGACGACATCCGCGACGACCGGGAAGAAGTCCTTGGCATCGAGCTTCTCCCTTGCGATGGCCATCACCTTGTGCAGGGGCTGCATGCGCGGATGGCTGCCGAAGAATTTCAGGTCCTCATCGTCCTCGAGCAGCGCCAGGTGCGGCAACTGATGCAGGTCCGTCACCATGTTGAGGTGCTGCAGGACCACCTTGCCGGCCTTGCTCTCGGTGTTGTAGCGGTCGACCAGGTCGACCAGCAGGGCGGCGGCTTCTCCCGTCTGGGCATGGCGGAACACGATGTCGACCGGCGCCGGCGCCGGCTTGGCGGCATGCGCAGCGGCGGCGGAAATCAATGACAGGACAAAGGCGAACAGACGCAACATGCGAAATCCAATCGTTTGCGGGAGTCCGGTATAGTACGACCAAAGGTTGTCCCTGTGAAATGACCGCAGGCAGTCTCCATCGAATACGCCCGTTTCCCTTGTTGACTTTTCATGCCCGGCGCCCTCTCCCACATTCGCGTCCTCGACCTGTCCCGCGTCCTGGCCGGCCCCTGGTGCACGCAGAATCTCGCCGACCTGGGCGCGGAGGTCCTCAAGGTGGAAAAGCCGGGCAGCGGCGACGACACGCGCGCCTGGGGCCCGCCCTACCTGCAGGATGGCGCCGGCAACGACACTGGCGAATCGGCCTACTACCTGTCCTGCAACCGCGGCAAGAAATCGCTCGCGCTGGACCTCTCGCGGCCGGACGGCCAGCGCATCGCCCGCGAACTGGCGCGGCACTGCGACATACTGGTCGAGAACTACAAGGTGGGCGGCTTGGCGAAGTACGGCCTCGACTGGGACAGCCTGCGCGAGATCAACCCGCGCCTCATCTACTGCTCGATCACCGGCTTCGGCCAGGACGGCCCTTACGCCGCGCGGCCCGGCTACGATTTCATCGTGCAGGGCATGGGCGGCCTGATGAGCGTCACCGGCGAACGCGACGATGCGCCCGGCGGCGGGCCGCAGAAGGTCGGGGTAGCGGTGGCCGATCTGTTCACCGGCATGTACGCCACCGTCGCCATCCTGGCGGCGCTGACTTTCCGCGAGCGGACGGGGCAAGGCCAGCACATCGACCTGGCGCTGCTCGACGCGCAGGTGGCGATGCTGGCCAACCAGAACATGAATTTCCTCACCACCGGCCAGGCGCCTGAGCGCAAGGGCAACGCACACCCCAACATCGTGCCCTACCAGACCTTCGCCACGGCCGACGGCCATGTCGTTCTTGCCGTCGGCAACGATGCCCAGTTCCGCCGCTTCTGCGAGCTGGCCGGCTGCGCCGGCCTGGCCGACGACGCGCGCTTCGCCACCAACCGCGCCCGCGTCGCCCACCGCGAGGCGCTGATCCCGCTGCTTGCGGCGCCGATGCGCCAGCGCACGACGCGCGAGTGGGTCGAGGCGCTGGAAGCGGCCGGCGTGCCCTGTGGGCCGATCAACCGCCTCGGCGAGGTGTTCGCGGATCCCCAGGTGCGGCATCGCGGCATGCGCATCGACTTGCCGCATCCCACGGCCGGCAGCGTCCCTCTCGTGGCCAACCCGATCCACCTCTCGGCCAGCCCGGTTGCCTATCCGATGCCGCCCCCGCTCCTGGGAGAGCATACGGAGGCCGTCCTGCGGGAAATGCTCGGGCTGCCGGAAGAAGAGCTGACCCGCCTGCGCGATGACAATGTGATCGGAACATGCTCGTGAAATACTGCCTTGCTGGGCCTCGAGCGATCCAGTAAGATTCACGAACAAATACAGCCGGAAATTATTCGGCCATAAACCTAACCGATAGGCTCGCAAGCCCGGCCGGAGGCGAACGGCGGCAGGGCGGATCAGACAGAGATGAACAAGTACCAGAGAATCATCGTCATCGTCGCGGCGGTCAACATCGTGCTGATGTTGCTCTTCCCGCCCTTCCTCGACAATCCGCTGCGCCGCGGCGTTTTCCCCAGCTTCGAGGGCTTCTATCCCATCCTCTCCGCGCTGGGCGTCAAGCGCATCCACAACGAGCTCCTGACGCTGCAGATCATGTTCGTCGTCATCAACGGCCTGCTCGCCTGGCTGCTCCTCGACCGCAGGACGGATACGGGCGAACTGCCCCAGTTCCGCTACATGCGCGCGATCGGCCTCTTCCTGGCGGTCAACCTGGCACTGCTGCTCGCCTTCCCGCCGTTCGAATCGTATCCCTCCATGGTGAAATACGATCCGCCCACCTTCGACGGCTTCTATTTCGCACTTGGCGACAAGCGGCATCGCAATGTCTTCATCCCGCTGCTCTACCTTGAAATCACCCTGGTCGTGGCCAATGCATTGGTCGTCTGGCTGCTGTTCAACGGCGTGAAGCGCGCCGAGCTTTTCGCCAAGGAGAGAATCCTTGAACTGGCCCAGGCTCTGCCGCCGGAACAGCGCGCCGAAGTATCTAAGACGCTTGGCTACAATGCCCTCCAGCCCGCCGACGGCGAAACGCATCGCGATCCGCATCTCGGCGCCGGACCCGATCGGCGCAAATACCGGGACCCTCGCTACCGCGGCCCGGAGCGCCGCAGGGGCAGCGATCGCAGGATCAAGGCCCGCGCCGCCTAGCCGTCGCCACGCCGCCGTCCGCCCGATTGATTTCGGCGGCAAACTCCACTAGGCTTGCCGCACTAGAATAGGGAGGAGAGGCTGGCGGCAGCCAAGCCGGCCGGGGTTAGGCATGAATCGCCTGCAAGCCATTGCACTGAGCGTCGTCGCAGCCAACCTGGCGCTGATCCTGGCTTTTCCGCCTTACGATTATCTGTCGCTGGCGCGCGGCAACATCCCCACCTTCGGCGGCTTTCACTTCATCGGCTCGCCACCGGCCAACGGCCAGCTCAATCGCGACTTCCTTACACTGGAGGTCTTCGTCGTCCTGATCAACGCCGGCATCGCCTGGCTGCTGCTGCGGAACGGGATGGGACGCACTGTCCGACGCATCAGCCGCGGCCAGCGCGGCGTGCTGTGGCTGATGGCCATCAACCTGGTGCTGGTCCTGCTCTTCCCGCCCTTCGAGAACTACTACGCCATCAACAAGGCCGCGCTGCCCTCCTTCGACGGCTTCTACTTCCTCTTCGGCGACAACGCCCAGCGGCAGATCGTCACGACGATTCTCTACATCGAGGTCGTCCTGGTGCTGATCAACGCAGGATTGCTCTGGTTGCTGCTGGCCGATCGCGGCCGCGAAAAACTCTCGGCCGAGGAAATGCGCAGGCTGGCCGACTCGCTGCGCGAGCGCCAGCACCGCGGATAGGGCCTTCGCCGCCGCTCAATGGCCGGGCGACTGCCAGCCCGGATGGTCGAAATGGGCGCCGTACTTCTCCAGCGCGCCGATGACCTTCACCGCGCCGGCCTGGCGCTTGACCTTCTTCGCCTTGCCTTCCATCGCCTCGACGCCTTCGCCGATGTCGGCGATGACCATGTGCAACTGCGCATCGGCCTTCGGCTCCAGCTTGCAGTTGGCGACGATGCCGGCCACCTCGCCATTCACCTTCCTCGCCAACTGGCCGTACTTCGCGGCGGACAGCTTGCCTTCGTGAATGTCGTGCAGCGAGGCCTCCATCTGCTTGCGGATGTTCTCCATGCCCTGGCGCAGCGGCGCGTCGGTGGGCCACTTCTTGCCCTCGTTCAGCGTCAGTTTGGCCGGTGCGGCGCCATGCTCATGCGAGTGGGCGTTCTTTTCAGCGGCCGAAAGGCCGGTTGCGGCAATGCCGAGCGCCAGCCCGGCGACGGCGGCCAGGTTCCAGATGCGATGATTTGCTGACATAAATCCTCCAAAAGATGTGCTATGGCCCGGATGGGTAATTGCAGTATTCTAGATACACCTTAAGGAAGTCTTAACGCGGATTGCCGGGAAATGCCACTTCGACCCGCAGGCCGCGGCCCGCGGGTCCTGCGCCGAGGGAAACGCCCGCCCGGTGCAGATCGGCGATGCGCTTGACGATGGACAGCCCCAGCCCGCTGCCCTCCTCTCCGCTGCCGAGCACACGGTAGAAACGATCGAGCACCTGGGCGCGTTCCGCCTCGGGAATGCCCGGGCCGGTGTCGCTGACGGATAGCAGCACGGCATCCTTCGCGCGCCGGATTTCGACTGCCACCTCGCCGCCGGCCGGCGTGTAGCGCACGGCATTGTCGAGCAGGTTTCGCAGCAGCACGCCAAGCAGGATGGTGTCGCCGGCGATCGACGCCCCGTCCCCCGGCGCAAGGCTCATCTCGACATCCTTCGCGGCTGCGGCCGGCGCCAGTTCGGCGACGCACTGCCCGGCCAGTTCGTGAAGAGCGACCCTTTGGCCGCCGGGCAATGCGGTCTGAGGATCGAGCCGGGCAAGCACCAGCAACTGCTCGACCAGGCGGGCGGCACGATCGGTGCCGGATACCACGCTGGCCAGCGCATGTGCGCGCGCCTCGTCGCTGCGGGCGCCGAGCGCAACCTGCGCCTGCGTCTTCACCGCGGCCAGCGGCGTGCGCAATTCGTGGGCGGCGTCCGCAGTAAAGCGGCGCTCCTGTTCCAGCGAGTTGCGCAGGCGGTCGAACAGGGCGTTGATCGCCGCGATCAGGGGGGTTACCTCGCGCGGCGCATTGCCTTCGTCGAGGTGCGCAAGGTTGTCCGGCTCGCGGCGCTGAATTTCCCGCGCGGCGTTGCCAAGCGGCGCCAGGCCGGCGCCCACGCCCAGCCAGATCAGCAGCGCCAGCACCGGCAGGCCCACTGCCAGCGGATGCATCAGGTGGCTGGCCACGCTCCCGGCCAGCTCGTCGCGGATCTCGTAGCGCTCGCCCACCTGCACCAGGTAGTGGCGGCTCTCGTCCCAGCGGCTGAAAATGCGCCAGCGCTTGCCATCGAACTTCGCATCGCCGTAGCCCTCGTCGATCGCGCTCAGCCGCGCCGGTGGCGCGCTGGCCGAACGCAGGCGCAATTCCCCCTTCTTGTCCCACACCTGGAAGGCGATCTTGCGCTCGTTCTTGTACTGCCGCGGCGCCCTGCGGCCTTCCTCGTCCTCGTCCTCGTCCTCGAATTCGTGTTCGAGCTGGGCGGCGATCAGGCCGGCGGACTGGGCGAGATGCGCATCGAGCAGTTCGCCGATCTCGTGGCGCGCGTCGAAATAGGTGAACACCGCAGTCGCCAGCCAGGCAGCCAGCACGGTGCCGGTCAGGAGCAGCAGCAGGCGGCGGCGGATCGAGGGCTTCATTCAGCCGCCCTGGGAATCATGTAGCCGACGCCGCGCACGGTGCGGATCAGCTCTGGCGAGAGCTTGCGGCGCAGGTGATGCACGAAAACCTCGACGGCATTGCTTTCGATCTCCTCGCCCCAGCCGTAGAGTTTTTCCTCCAGCTGCGCCTTCGACAGCACGCGCCCGGCGTTGAGCAGCAACGCGTGCAGCACGGCGAACTCGCGCGCGGAAAGCTCCACCGGCTGCCCGTCCCAACTGACGCTGCGCGCCGCCGGATCGAGCGTCAGCCCGCCATGGCGCAGCAGCGGATCGCCCTCCGACTTGCCGCGCCTGAGCAGCGCGCGCAGGCGCGCCTGCAACTCCCCCAGGTCGAAGGGCTTGACGAGGTAGTCGTCGGCGCCGGCATCCAGTCCGGCGATGCGGTCCGGCACGGCGTCGCGCGCCGTCAGGATGAGCACCGGCACGGCATTGCGGGCGGCGCGCAGGCCCTTCAGCAGCTCCATGCCGGACAGCTTCGGCAGGCCGAGGTCGAGCACCACCGCATCGTAGGGTTCGCCGGCCAGCGCCAGTTCCCCCGCGCGGCCGTCCTGCGCCCAGTCGACGGCGAAGCCGGCCTGCATGAGGCCGGCGCGGATGCCGTCGCCGAGGAGCCGGTCGTCTTCGACGAGAAGGATTCTCATGCCGGAATGTTAGCGCGGATCAACTCGCCACTGATAAGACACCCCCTCCCATCCTCCCCCGCCTGGCGAGGGAGGTGACTGGTCACCCCCGCCCACGGGGCGGGGGAAGGGGGGTGGGTCGTCATTTCACCGGGCCAGCCACCATGCAGCCGCAACGGCCCAGCCGATCAGCAGCACCGCCGCGAATCGCCGCTGGCCGGAGATGGCCTCGCCCGGCTCGCCGCGCTTGAGTCCCGTGATCATGGCCAGGGGCAGGTTCTCGCGGTGAACCAGGCTGCCCACCAGCACACCGGCGATATGGACGAAAACGACGGCGAGCATCAGGCCGGTGGCGAACTCGTGCAGTTCCTCCAGCCATTCGCCGCCCAGTTCCTGATAGGTCAGCCAGCCGCTGACGCCGCTCGCCAGCGCAAGCACCAGCAGGAGCAGGATGGCCAGCCCGCCGGCCGGATTGTGGCCGGCATAATGCCGCGGCGAAAAACGCAGCAGGCTTTTCAGGTAGGCCAGGGCCTGTTGCGGGCCGCGCACGAAACTCGTGAAGCGGGCATGCTTCGAGCCGAAAATGCCCCACAGCAGGCGGAACAGCGCCACCGCCGTGACGGTGCCGCCGGCAAAGACATGCACCAGCCGCCAGGATTCGCTGTCGCCGGTCGCCCAGGCGAGGGCGAAGCCCCCCGCCATCAGCCAGTGGCCCAGGCGCACCGGCAGGTCCCAGACAAGGATTTTATTCATCATGATGGCCTCCCTATTCATTTGTGTCTGCCCAGTCCGGGCACGACGATCTCGCGCTCGCTGTAGCTGCCCGCCTCGGCGCGCGTATGGCAGGCGGAGCAATTGGCGGCGCTCTTCACGCGCGCGTCGCGCCACACGGCCTGCGGCACCTCGCGGTGCTCGCGCCGGAACCAGGCGCTTTCGGTCAGCCGCGGCGGATCGCCGGCGCCGGCTTTGCGGCGGTCGGTGGCGGCATGGCGCACCAGGAAATCCTCCAGCCCGCGCCGCGTCTTCTCGTCGAGGCTGGCGTTGTCGCCGTAGTGCTTGTCCAGGCGGGCCATGACCCGCTTCCAGTCGGGCGCGGTGAGCAGCGCGGGCGGGAACGGCAGGTGGCAGCCGCCGCACTCGGCGGCAAACGAAGGCGGCGCGTCGGCCGGAACGGGCAGGCGGTCCGCCTGCGCCGGCAGGGCGAAGACGGCAGCAGCGCAAATCGGGATCAACAGGGTCTTCATGTCATTTCCCCTCGGTCAGAAACAGGATGAAATCTGCCTTCTCGGCGGCCGTGCATTCACGCCCGATCACCTCGCTGCAGTTGCGGCGGAACCATTTCTCGGTCTTGGCCGCGTCGGTGAAGCGCGCGGCTTCCGCGCGCGGCGCCAGCGGCTTGATGGCCTTGCCGGTGACGACATGTCGCCCCGCCTGCGCGGGGGCTTCCGTGTGGCAGGCGACGCAGGCCGGCATTTTTTCCGAAACCGCAAAACGCCTGGAATACAGCGTCGCCCCGCGCTCCCCGGAGGGCTTGTAGCCGGGCGTTTGCCGAGCGGCCTCGGTGGCATAGCCATCCATCAATTGCCGCGGCGTCGCCCCGCTGGCGACGGCGCTGGCCGCCAGCAGGCCCAGGAACAATATCTTTCTCATGTCAGGCTCCTTCTCTTTGGTCATCCTGGAAACGAAGCCTAGGCGCTGCGTCTTAAGCGCAACTTAACGCCGGCCGTTCAGAAGCACCGGCAGCGCATCGGAAAGCCGGGTATCCCGCGCGACTGACTGTTTGACCTGCCTCAAGGGTGCGGCGCTAATTGGCTGATATATTGACGATTAAATATTATCGTTCCTTGATATTCCTGATAAGTTTTTCGCATCGGGCATTGCATTTCCTTACCATATATATTTAAACTTAAAATAAATCGGGGGCTGGCCTCGATGAACCCAGGGACGAAAGGAATTCAGGCAATGCGTATCGCGTGCATCGGCGGCGGACCGGCGGGTCTGTACCTCGCCATCCTCATGAAGAAGGCCGACCCGGCCCACGACATCACGATCTACGAACGCAACCGGCCGGACGACACCTTCGGCTGGGGCGTCGTCTTCTCCGATGCCACGCTGGGCAACTTCCAGGTGGCGGATCCCGAAAGCTACGAAGAGATCACGCGCAGCTTCCACCACTGGGACGATTGCGACGTCTTCTTCAAGGGCCGCAAGATCACATCCGGCGGCCACGGCTACTGCGGCATCGGCCGCCAGAAACTGCTCAACATCCTGCAGGCGCGCGCCGCCGCCCTCGGCGTCAAGCAGGTCTTCGAGGCCGAGATCGCCGACGACGCCGACCCGCGCCTGGCGGGCGCCGACCTCATCGTCGCCGCCGACGGCGTGAACAGCCTGGTGCGCAAGAAGTACGCCGAACACATCCAGCCGGACATCGACGTGCGCAAGTGCCGCTACATCTGGCTCGGCACCCGCCTCAAGCTGAATGCCTTCACCTTCATCACCGAGCCCTCCGAGTGGGGCTGGTTCCAGGTGCATGCCTACCAGTTCGACCGCGATACCAGCACCTTCATCGTCGAGTGCCACGAGGACACCTGGAAGGCCGCCGGCCTCGACAAGCTCGACCAGGCCGGCTCGATCGCCTTCTGCGAGAAGCTTTTCGAGAAGTACCTGCAGGGCAACACGCTGATGAGCAACGCGCGCCACCTGCGCGGCTCGGCCTGGTTGAACTTCAACCGCGTGCTGTGCCGCAAGTGGCATCACCGCAACATCGTGCTGATCGGCGATGCCGCCCACACCGCGCACTTCTCCATCGGCTCCGGCACCAAGCTGGCGATGGAGGACGCCATCGCCCTCTCCAAGGCCCTTGCCGCGCATCCGCGCAACGTCGAGCACGCCCTCGCGCTCTACCAGGAAGAGCGCGAACTCGAGGCCCTCAAGCTGCAAAGCTCGGCGCGCAACCGCATGGAGTGGTTCGAGAACGTGGCGCGCTACGCCCACCTCGAGCCGGAGCAGTACGCCTACACCCTTCTTACCGGCAGCCAGCGCATCGGCCACGAAAACCTGCGCCTGCGCGACAAGACGTACGTGGACAGCGTGGAAACCTGGTTCGCGAAGCAAAACGGACTGCCGGCGCAGCCGCGGCCGCCGATGTTCACGCCCTTTACGCTGCGCAATCTCACGCTGAGGAACCGCGTCGTCGTCTCGCCCATGGCGATGTATTCCTGCGAGGACGGCCTGCCGGCGGACTTCCTGCTGGTGCACCTGGGCGCCCGCGCGCTGGGCGGCGCCGGCCTGGTGATGACCGAGATGACCTGCGTCGCGCCGGAGGCGCGCATCACGCCGGGCTGTGCCGGGCTGTGGAACGACGACCAGCAGCGCGGCTGGCGGCGCATCGTCGAATTCGTGCACACCCACAGCGACGCTTCGATCGGCCTGCAACTCGGCCACGCCGGCCCGAAAGGTTCGACCCAGCTCGGCTGGGAGGACATCGACGAGCCGCTGGCGCAGGGCAACTGGCCATTGATCGCCGCCTCCGCCGTCGCCTACGGGCCGCAGAACCAGGTGCCGCGCGCCATGACGCGCGCCGACATGGATACCTTGCGCGAGCAGTTCGTCGCCGCCGCGCGGCGCGGCCATGCGGCCGGATTCGACCTGCTGGAGTTGCACTGCGCCCACGGCTATCTGCTGTCGAGCTTCCTCTGCCCGCTCACCAACCGGCGTACGGACGAATACGGCGGCGCATTGGAAAATCGCCTGCGCTATCCGCTGGAAGTCTTCGGCGCCGTGCGCGCCGCCTGGCCCAAGGAGAAGCCGATGACCGTGCGCATCTCGGCCCATGACTGGGCGCCGGGCGGCAACACGGCGGAAGACGCCGTGGCCATCGCGCGCGCCTTCAAGGCCGCCGGCGCCGACATGATCGACGTCTCGAGCGGCCAGACCACGCGCGAGGCGCAACCGGTGTACGGCCGCATGTACCAGACGCCGTTCTCCGACCAGATCCGCAACGAGGTCGGCATCGCCACCATCGCGGTGGGCAACATCTACGAGGCGGACCACGTCAATTCCATCATCGCGGCGGGGCGCGCCGACTTGTGCGCCATCGCCCGCCCGCACCTGGCCGATCCGGCCTGGACGCTGCACGCGGCGGCCGAGATCGGCTACGAGGCAGCCGACTGGCCCAAGCAGTACCTGACGGGCAAGGCGCAGCTCGAGCGCAACCTGGCGCGCGCCGCACAACTGGCGCTCAGGGCATGAGCGCCGTCGATTATCGATTTTTAGGCAACAGTCGCCTTGACCGGCGGGGAGAAATGAAATGAGCAAATCGCAACGACCACCGACCCAGCGCATCGACCACGAGACGCGGGTCACCGACGACCACCACTTCGCGCTGCGGCTGTGGCTGCGCATGCTGGCCTGCACCAACCTCATCGAGGCGCACGTGCGCAGCCGGCTGCGCGTAAATTTCCAGACCACGCTGCCGCGCTTCGACCTGATGTCCCAGCTCGAGCGCCATCCGGAAGGCCTGAAGATGGGCGAGCTGTCCAAGCGCATGATGGTCACCGGCGGCAACGTCACCGGCATCACCGACCAGCTCGTCGCCGAAGGCCTGGTCGTGCGCGAGGACAACCCCAAGGACCGCCGCGCCTACATCGTCAAGCTCACCAAGGAAGGCCGGCGCGTCTTCCGCCAATGGGCCGACGAGCACGAGGACTGGATCATCAATCTCTTCGACGGCCTCGGCGAGAAGGAAAAGGACCAGCTCTACCTCCTGCTGGCACAGCTCAAGCAGCACGTCGCCAGCCAGGAAGCCGACAGCTGAGCACGGCATGGCTCCCAGCGCCCACATTGACGCATTTGCCAGGGACCGCCTGCCGCCGCGCAGCCAGTGGCCCGAGCTGATCTTCGAACGGCCCGAGCTGCAGTACCCGCCGCGCCTGAACTGCGCCGCCGAGCTGCTCGACCGCATGGTCGCCGCCGGCCACGGCGAGCGGCCGGCGCTCTGGGCGCCGGTCGACGGCCGCCCGGTCGCCTGCACCTACCGCCAGCTGCTGGCGCGCGCCAACCGCATTGCCCGCGCGCTCACCGAGGACCTCGGCCTGGTGCCCGGCAACCGCGTGCTGCTGCGCGGACCGAACAACCCGATGATGGCCGCCTGCTGGCTCGGCATCGTCAAGGCCGGCGGCATCGTCGTGGCCACCATGCCGCTCTTGCGCGCGAAAGAGCTGACGCAGATCGCCGTCAAGGCGCGCGTCGGCCTCGCCTTGTGCGACGCGCGCCTGCTGGAGGAACTGGAGCTCGCCAAACCGGACTGCCCGGACCTGAAGCGCATCGTCGCCTTCAACAAGGCCGGGGCAGGTTCGCTGGAATCTCTGCTGGAAGGCAAGCCGGATACCTTCGACAACATCGACACCGCGGCCGACGACGTCGCGCTCATCGCCTTCACCTCCGGCACCACCGGCCAGCCGAAAGGGACGATGCATTTCCACCGCGACGTGCTGGCGATGTGCGACGCCTTCCCGCGCTCGGTGCTCAAGCCCAAGTCAACGGACGTCTTCTGCGGCACGCCGCCGCTGGCCTTCACCTTCGGCCTCGGCGGCCTGCTCTGCTTCCCGCTGCGCTTCGGCGCCTCGACGGTGCTGGTGGAGAAGCTGCTGCCTGACACGCTGTTGCAGACGATCCGCGACTTCAAGGCGACCATCTGCTTCACCGCGCCGACCTTCTGGCGCCTGATGGCGCCGCTGGCGCGGCAGGACGGCATCGGCCGCCTGAAGAAATGCGTCTCCGCCGGCGAGGCGCTGCCGGACGCCACGCGCCAGTTGTGGAAGCAGTCGAGCGGCATCGAGATCATCGACGGCATCGGCGCCACCGAAATGATCCACATCTTCATCTCCTCGCCGCCGGACAAAGTCCGACGCGGCGCCATCGGCAAGGCGGTGCCCGGCTACCGCGCGCGCATCGTCGACGAAGCCGGCCAGCCGCTGCCGCCGGGCACCGTCGGCAGGCTGGCGGTGAAGGGGCCGACCGGCTGCCGCTACCTCGACGACCCGCGCCAAAGTCAGTACGTGCAGGACGGCTGGAACCTCACCGGCGACGCCTTCTCCATGGATGAGGACGGCTATTTCTTCTACCAGGCGCGCACCGACGACATGATCGTCTCGGCCGGCTACAACATCGCCGGCCCCGAAGTGGAGGATGCCCTCCTGCAGCATGCGGCAGTGGCCGAATGCGGCGTGGTGGGTGTGCCCGACGACGAGCGCGGCCAGATCGTCAAGGCCTGCATCGTCCTGCGCGAAGGCCATGCGCCGGGCGACGCGCTGGCGCGCGAGCTGCAGGACTTCGTCAAGCGCACCGTGGCGCCCTACAAGTACCCCCGCGCCATCGAGTTCGTCACCGCGCTGCCGCGCACGGAAACGGGAAAACTGCAGCGCTTCAGGCTGCGACAAGGGAGTGAAAAGAAGTGACGGAACACTGCCGCATCATCGGCGACACCTTCTACAGCGACAGGCTGGTGCGCTTCTCGCACTGCGACCCGGCCGGCATCGTCTTCTATCCCCAGTACTTCATCATGTTCAACGGCCTGGTGGAGGACTGGTTCAACCAGGGCCTGGGCGTCAATTACGCCCGCTACATCACCGAGCACAAGCTGGGCTTTCCCATCGTCAGCCTGAATTGCGAATTTTCCGCGACCTCCACGATCGGCGAGATCATCACGCTCGGGCTGAAGCTGGAGCGGCTGGGAAAGAGCTCGATGGAAATCGCCGTCGACTGCCGCTACAAGCAGGAGGAGCGGTTGCGCGCCCGCTTCGTGCTGGTGTCCGTCGATCTCAACCATCAGCGCGCGCAGCCCGTCCCCGACGACCTGCGCGCGCTCATGCAGGCATTCCGGCAAGGACAACTCGACATCAACAATCACAGGAGGGACTCATGATGCAAATGCTCAACCCGGCCGGCTGGACGCGGCCGAAAGGCTATTCCAACGGCGTCTCCGCCGCCGGCCGCATGCTTTTCGTCGCCGGACAGGTGGGCTGGGACAGCAAGGAGGTTTTCCAGACCGACGATCTGGTCGGCCAGGTGCGCCAGTCGCTCACCAACATCGTTGCCATCCTCGCCGAAGCTGGCGCCAAGCCAGAGCACATCGTGCGCATGAACTGGTACCTGGCCGACAAGGACGAATACAATGCGCGACTGGGCGAGATCGGCGAGGTCTACCGCGAACTGATCGGTCGCCATTTCCCTGCCATGACCGCCTTGCAGGTGGCCGGTTTCGTCGAGCACGGCGCCAAGATCGAGATCGAAGTCACGGCGATGCTGCCGGACTGAGGACCGCATCGAACGGACGGAGGGGAGCATCCGCCTTGAAGCCCCTGTCACCCGCACAGCTCGACCGCCAGTACAACGCACGCGCCGCGATACCGGAGCATCCGGAGATCTTTGCGCGCTGGGCGGCGGCTTCGGCGGCGGCGCGCGACGCCTTGCCCTGCGAAACCGATTACTACTACGGCCCGAAGCCGAGCCAGACGCTCGACCTGTTTCCGCCGAAGCGCGCCGGCGCGCCCCTGCTGGTCTTCATCCACGGCGGCTGGTGGCGCTCGCTCGACAAGCGCGACTTCTCCTTTCTCGCACCGCCCTTCGTCGCCGCCGGCGCCGCCGTCGCCCTGATCAACTACTCGCTGGCGCCGCAAGCCCGCCTCGAGGACATCGTGCGCGAAGCACTCGCCGCCTGCGCCTGGTGCTGGCGCAATGCAGGCGACTTCGGCGCCGATCCGCAGCGGCTGCACGTCGCCGGGCATTCCGCCGGCGGCCACCTCGCCGCCATGACGCTGGCGGCCGACTGGCGCGCCTATGCAGCGGACTTGCCGCCCAGGCTCTTCAAGGGCGGCCTCGCCGTATCCGGCGTGTATGACCTCGAACCCATCGCGGACGCGCCTTTCCTCAAGCGGGACCTGCGCCTGTCGCGCCGGGCCGCGCGCAAGGCCAGTCCGGTGCGCTACATGCCGCCGCACGGCGTTCCGCTGCATACTGCGGTCGGCGAACACGAAAGCGAGCAATTCCATCGCCAGACCGGCTTGATTCGCGCAGCCTGGCCGCATTGCGCCGCCGGCCACCACACCGTCGACGGCCATAACCACCTCACGGTCATGGATGCCCTGGCCGATCCGGCGAGCCCGCTGCACGCCTGCGCCCTGCGCATGCAGGGGCTTGCCTGAAGGCGGGCCCGATAGGCGTACAAGTGCCCGCTCTTGCCCTAGGGTATAATGCGCTTGGTTTGCCCGTTCGCCGGTTAGCGCTCGCAAACCTGTCCGGTCAATCCTGGCCCTGCTTCCAAATAATTCATTCGTGTCCTGAACCGGTACGCTGAGCGATCAGCGCAGGCCGATTCAGGAGAACCAATGACTTTTGAAGAACTCGGGCTGCTGCCCGAACTGCTCAAGGCAGTATCCGACGCCGGCTACACCGAACCCACGCCCATCCAGGCCCAGGCCATCCCCGTCGTCATCGCCGGCAAGGACGTCATGGGCGGCGCCCAGACCGGCACCGGCAAGACCGCCGGTTTCGTCCTGCCGCTCCTGCAGCGCCTCGCCCGCCACGCCAGCACCAGCCCCTCGCCCGCGCGCCATCCGGTGCGCGCGCTCATCCTCACGCCGACGCGCGAACTGGCCATGCAGGTGCACGAGAGCGTGCAGACCTACGGCAAGTACGTGCCGCTGCGCGACCTCGTCGTCTACGGCGGCGTGGACATCAAGCCGCAGACCGAGGCGCTGCGAAAGGGCGTCGAGATCGTCGTCGCCACGCCTGGCCGCCTGCTCGACCACGTGCAGCAGAAGAGCGTCAATTTCAACAGCGTCGAGGTGCTGGTGCTGGACGAGGCCGACCGCATGCTCGACATGGGCTTCATCCCAGACATCAAGCGCATTCTGGCGATGCTGCCGAAGGAGCGGCAGAGCCTGCTCTTCTCCGCCACCTTCTCCGAGGAGATCAAGAAGCTCGCCGACGCCATGCTGAAGCAGCCGGTGCTCATCGAGGTGGCGCGCCGCAACGCCGTCACCGAAACCGTGACGCACCGCATGCACCCGGTGGCGCAGGACCACAAGCGCCAGCTGCTCGCACACATCCTCAAGACGAGTAGCCTCTCGCAGGTGCTGGTCTTCGTCGGCACCAAGTTCGGCGCCAGCCGCCTGGCGGTCTACCTCGAGAAGCAGGGCATCGAAGCCACGGCCATCCACGGCGACAAGAGCCAGCAGCAGCGCACCGAGGCGCTGGAGGCCTTCAAGAGCGGCAAGGCGCGCGTGCTGGTCGCCACCGACGTCGCCGCGCGCGGCCTCGACATCGACGACCTGCCGCACGTCATCAACTACGAACTGCCGCACGTGCCGGAAGACTACGTGCACCGCATCGGCCGCACCGGCCGCGCCGGCAAGGAAGGCGATGCGACTTCGCTCGTCTGCCCCGAAGAGCGTGGCAAGCTGGCCGAGATCGAGAAACTCATCAAGCGTCCGATCGAGCAGGTGCTCGTGCAGGGCTTCGAGCCGGGGCCGGATTTCGACGCAGCCGCCGACAGGGGCCGCCGTGGCCGTGGTGGCGCCGGCCGCTCCGAACGGGGCGAAGGCAGTCGCGAAAAATCCGCCGCGCCGCGCCGGGAACCGCGCGAGCGCCGTGACGAAACACGCGACCGTCCTGCCCGCAAAGTCGAGCCGGCCAAGCCGAAACTGCCCAAGCTGGATTTCGATCCGAGCAAGCCCTACGAACCGAAAGTCAGCGCCCAGAGCACGGCGACAGCCGAGCCGAAGCGAGCGCACCACAGGCCGAAACGGGCCGTGCCGGCGCTGCTGGGCGGCGGGCCGAAGCCGGAACCGGAGAAGTAGGTCGGGCTTCAGCCCGACAGCAGTTTGAAGTCGGCCTGAAGGCCGGCCTACAACAAGGCGAGCGGAGGCAGCATGGCGCAGTGGATTGAAGGCCGCGTAGTCGAGCGGATCGACTGGACCGACCGCCTGCATTCGCTGCGCATCGAGGCGCAGATCGAGCCCTTCCGCGCCGGCCAGTTCACCAAGCTCGGTCTCGCCATCGACGGCGAGATCGTCGGCCGGCCCTATTCGATCGTGAATGCACCGGGCGATCCCATCCTCGAATTCTATTTCTCCACCGTCAAGGAAGGCCCGCTCTCGCCGCGCCTGTCGGCGCTGAAGGCGGGCGACACAGTCCAAGTGGCGCCGCGTCCCAACGGCTTTCTGGTGCTCGAGGAAGTGCCGCCGGCGATCCACCTCTGGCTGATCTCCACCGGCACCGGCCTCGGGCCCTTTCTGTCCATCCTGAAAACCCCGGAACCGTGGCAGCGCTTCCAGCGCGTGGTGCTGGTGCATGCGGCGCGCACGGAGTCGGAACTCACCTACCGCCGCGCCATCGCGCGCGTGGCCGAGGCCGAGCCGAAGCGCTTCACCTACATTCCCTTCCTCAGCCGCGAGACGACCGACTACGCGCTGGAAGGCCGCATCCCGCAGGCCATCACCGACGGCCGTCTGGAAGCGCGCGCCGCGCTGCGCTTCGACCCCGCCCAGTGCCACGTCATGCTGTGCGGCAATCCGGCCATGGTGGAAGACGCCACCGCCGCGCTCGCCGCGCGCGGCCTGAGGAAGCACAAGCGCAAGGAGCCGGGCCAGATCAGCATGGAAACCTATTGGTAGTTTTTTCGGGAGAGCGCATGAAACTCGTACGTTACGGCAGCAACGGCCAGGAAAAGCCCGGCCTCATCGACGAAGAGGGCAAGTTGCGCGACCTGTCTGTGGCCATCGAAACCATCGACCAGGCCACACTCTCGCCGCAGGGCCTGAACAGCCTGCGCAGCATCGCGCCGGATTCGCTGCCGCGCGTGAAAGGCTCGCCGCGCCTCGGCGTCCCGTTCACCGGCATCAGCAAGATCGTCGGCGTCGGCCTCAACTACAGCGATCACGCGAAAGAGGCCGGCATGCCCATCCCGAGCGAGCCGATCCTCTTCATGAAGGCCACCACCTGCATCAGCGGGCCGTATGAACCGATCCTGCTGCCGCCCGGCTCGGTGAAATCCGACTGGGAGGTGGAGCTCGCCATCGTCATCGGCTCGGTCGCGCGCCATGTGCCGCTCGATGAGGCGCTGAATTTCGTCGCCGGCTACTGCGTCGCCAACGACGTCTCCGAGCGCGAATACCAGCTCGAGCGCGGCACCCAGTGGGACAAGGGCAAGGGCTGCGACACCTTCGGCCCGCTCGGCCCCTGGCTGGTCACGCGCGACGAAGTGCCCGACCCGCAGGACCTGCATCTCTGGCTGGAACTGAACGGCAAGCGCGTGCAGGACGGCTCGACGGCCAACATGGTCTTCGGCTGCGCCGAGCTGGTCAGCTACATCAGCCGCTTCATGACGCTGCTGCCCGGCGATGTCATCGTCACCGGCACGCCGCCCGGCGTCGGCCTCGGCATGAAGCCGCAGCGTTTCCTCCAGGCCGGCGATTCGCTGCGCCTCGGCATCGACGGCCTCGGCGTGCAGGAGCAGGTCGTCACGGCCGCGCGCTGAAACCCCGTCCCGTAGCCCTTCCCGCAAACGCGGCCTTGAACGAATAGCCGGTGGCGATCACCGTGCCGGCGATCACCACGATCGAACCGGCGACGGTGTGCCAGCCGATGGCTTCGCCGAGGAACAGCGCGCCCCACAGCACGCCGAACACCGGAATGAGGAAGGTCACGGTCAGGGCGGAGGCCGGCCCCTCGTCGGCAATCAGGCGGAAATACAGCAGGTAGGCCACACCGCTGCACAGGATGCCGAGCGCGATGACCGTGGCGATCACCCCGGCATCCGGCGCCGCGCCCGCCGGAATGAAGGGCATGGCCGGGGCGACGAGGAGCGTCGCCGCCCACATGCTGCCGTGAGCATTGGAAAACGGATCGACCGAAGTCGCCGACTTTGCATACACGCTGGCGATGCCGTAACAGAGCGCCGCCCCCAGCGCGCAGGCAATCGCCCAACCGCCTCCCGGCTGCAGGGCCATCGGATCGAAGCCGACCAGCGTGGCGACACCCGCCACGCCCAGCAGCAAGCCCCCGCCCACCCTGGCGCTCGGCGGCGCCCGCCCGTAGGCAACGCCGATCAGCGCGCCCCAGATCGGCGCCGTCGCGTTCAGGATCGACAGCAGGGAGGCCGACAGCGACAGCGCGGCAACGGCAATGAGCAGGAATGGCAGGGCGGAATTGAAGAAGCCGAGGAAGAGATAGTGCTTCCAATGCGTCCCCGCCCTCAGCGCCTTCTTGCGCAGCAAGGCGATGGCGAAAAGAAACAGCGCGGCCAGCCCCACCCGCCATTCGATGAGCAGCACCGGGCCGAGCACCGGCGCCGCGATGCGCAGGAACATGAACGAAGCGCCCCATATGGCTGCCAGCAGCAGGAGGCGAATCAGGCTTGCGTTGCTCATGGATTTTTTCGGGGGCCGGAAAGCTGCCTATTCTGCGCGAAACTCCAGCGGCCACGCCATCCGTTTCTTGCTGTTCTATCGCTTACAGGAAGAAAAGTGTGGGAACGCGTTGAAACCGCCGTATCACGGAGGCTGACTTTCCCCGGAACGCTTAATAACCCGTGGCGGACGCAGCGACGCTCGCCCTACTCGGCCTCGAACTCGGTAAAGGCGCGGTTCATGTTGGCGCGGTGCAGGCTGTCGTAGTTTTCGAGGTGCCGGAAGGCCGGCATGTCGGCATGGCGCTTGAGGACCTCTTCCATCGACTCGAGGTTCTTTGCCGCTGCGCCAATCTTTGTTGCCAGGAAGGCATAGTAATCCCCGCTGTCCCGCTGGGCCCTGGCCAGGTCGCAGACACGCCCGTGCCCGGGAACGATATGCGCGGGTTTGAGCGCGGCCATCGCCTGGAAGGCCTTCTGGCCCTGCCGCACGCTGGACGACGGCAGCACGCTGAGCATGCGGTCGACATAGACCAAGTCGCCCGTGAAGACGACGGCGCGCTTCGGCAGGAAGACCAGCGCGTCGCCGGGGAAGTGCGTGTCGGTGTAGCGAAGGATCAACGTCTCCCCGCCGAGCTCGAGGGTCGCTTCGCTGCCCGGCAGGGTCTTGTTGGCCGGCATGGCCTTCGTGTCCTGCAGGCGATCACCGAGGAAACGCTTGAGGCCTGCCATCTGCTGGCCGGCATGTTGCGCCTGGGTGGCGGCGGTGCGGCTCAGGGCGAAGACTTCCGCCCCGCGGCCGGCAAAATAATCATTGCCCAGCCAGCGGTGATCCTGGCTCCCGGTGTTGATCACCCAGCGAACCGGTTTGTCGGTGACGGCGCGAATGGCGCGCTCGATTTTCCCGGCGCCCAGGCGACTCGCGCCGGAGTCGATCAGGACCACGCCGGACGGCGTGACGACAAAACCATAGTTGGCGTTCAAGCCGTCGTTCTCGGCGCTGCGCTGCCCCAGCGGACCGACGATGGCATAGACCTGATCCACCACCCTCTCGGCCTTGGGAAGGTATTCGGCGCGTGCGCCTATGGACGCTGTGGACGCCAGCATGGCCAATGCAACCCAACACAATCGTTTCAGCACAAGGATGCCCTCAACACTGTTGTTTCATAACAGGCACGTCATGCCAGGGCCTGCTCGAGGTCCGCGATCAGGTCGTCGGCATCTTCCAGCCCTATCGACAGCCGCATCATGGCATCCGAGATGCCGCGGCGTGCGCGATCCTCCGGGCTCAGGCCATGATGGGTGGTGGTGGTGGGTTGCGTGACGAGGCTTTCCACCCCGCCGAGGCTGGGCGCCAGGGCGAAGAGTTTCAGGCGGTCGGCCGCGCGGGTCGCCGCCTCGCCGGAGCCCTTCACATCGATGCTCAACATGCCGCCGAAGCCGCGCATCTGCCGCGCCGCCAGCGCAAGGTTCGGCGCATCCGCCAGGCCCGGATAATAGACGCGCGCCACACGCGGATGCCGCGCCATCGCCTCCGCCACCGTCTGCGCCGTGGCGTTCTGCCGCTCGACCCGCACGACCAGGGAGCGCAGGCTGCGCGCCAGCAGGGAAGCGGTCTCCGGCGCGATCATCTGGCCAAGGTTCTTGCGCCAGTTCCAGATCGGCGCCAGCAGTTCCTTGCGGCCCATGATGGCACCGGCGGTAATGTCGCTGTGGCCGCCGAGGTACTTGGTCGCGCTGTGCACGGAAAAGTCCGCGCCGAGTTCCAGCGGCCTCTGATTGACCGGCGAGGCGAAAGTGTTGTCGACCGCCAGCAGCGCGCCGTTGCGGTGGCAGATGTCGGCGATGGCGGCGATGTCGAACACCTCCAGCCGCGGATTGCTCGGCGTCTCCAGAAAGACGAGGCCGCTGCCGTCGCGCAAGTGGCTCTCCATCAGGTCGAGTTCGTTGCCGAGAACCAGGTTGGTGCGCATGCGCAGCAGGGGCAGTTGCGACGACAGCAGTTCCAGCGTGCCGCCGTAGGCGTCGCCGACGCAGACGATGCCCTCGCGGCCATGGGTGAAGAACAGCGCCGCCTCGGCGGCCATGCCGGAACAGAAGGCCCAGGCGGCCTCCGCGCCTTCCAGGCTGGCAAGCTTCTCCTCCAGCGAATGGATGGTCGGATTCAGCCCATAGCGGGTGTACAGGCTGCCCGGCTTGCGGCCATCGACGACATCGAGCAGGTCGGCCGTGGAATCGAAGCGGAAGGTGGTCGTGTTGTACAGCGGCGTGTGCGGCGAACCGTGCGCATCGCGGATCTCGCCGGCGTGGACGCAGCGCGTGGCCAGTCCCTGTTTCTTGTTCATGGCATTCCTCCTCTCAGGTTTTCTTCAGTAGCACGCGCATCTGCGCAACGATGGCAGGATCGTCGAAATCCCGACCGCCAACGGCACGCAACGCAAGCCTGCTCTGCTTGTCGACGATGAAGGTCGTCGGCAGGCCCTTCACCGGCCAGCGCCGCATGGCGGCGGAATCGCGGTCGAGCAGAATAGTCACGTCGATGGCGCCTGTAAACGAAAAAATGGTCTCGGCGTCCTCGCCGACGTTCACCGCCAGCACGGCAAGCTCGGATGGCTTGAAAAGCCTCATCAAGCGGCCGAGAGAGGGAAACTCGCGCCGGCAGGGCGGACACCAGGTGGCCCAGAAATTCACCAGCACCAGCCGGCCGCGATAGCTTGCGATATCGATCGGCTTGCCGTCGATGTCTGGCAGCACCAACGGCGGCGCTGCCGGGGTGCCCGTCACCACCGCCATCTTTCCGCCCTCGGCGGCAAGCGGCCCGGAGGCGATCAGGCAGCCGAGACCGGCGAGGCGGACAAGGGCGTGGCGGCGTTCAGCCGAGTGGGGCGCACCCCAAGGGTACTTCCTACGGGGCGCAGGTGACATTGTCGATGACGATTTCATGTTGGCGTTGCTGGTTGGAAAAGCGGAGCGTCAAGCGTAACGGACCAGCGAGACGCCGATCCAGCGTGGCCATGCCCATGATCCAGTCACCCGGCGCAAATTCCTGTTCGGCGGGAAACTGCGCCCAGCGGAAGGCGATGCGGGCGGATTCCGGCGCGCCGCGCCGTTCCCACTCGGCATCCCATGCTTCCGGCAGCATGAAGCGCGCGCTGCCGGCCTTGCCGATCGCGTGCCAGTCCGACAGGCGCAGCCGCACCATGCCTTTCCCGGTGTTGCGCAATTCGAAGGCGAAGCCGCAGGCCGCCACATAAGGCGCAATGGTTTCAGCGGAAAAGCCGCGTGCCTGGTAGAAGGCCGCGCTTTGATCACGCTGCAGCGCGCTGACCTTGATCTCCACGCCATTCCGCTCGGCTTTCCAGGCGGAGACAGGTTGCGCCAGCACCGGCGCAGTCGCCACACAGCAGACAGAGGCCATCAGAGTTTTCAGTATGACTCTCAAAGTCCGTGGCACCGTTCAGTGATCAGGTTTCGTGGCATTGTACGGTGTATGCAAGGTGAGTGGCGCAACAGGCCAGGACACATCTCTTCTGCCGCCGTTCTTTCAGAAACGCCGGTACAGCCAGTATTTCTCGTAGAGGATCTTGCCGGCGTGCCACATCAGGCTCGGCCCGTGCATGTCCACCTGCGGCGTCGGCTCGGCGTAGAAGTTGCCCTTGCCGATGCCGGCGCGGCCATTGCCCGCCTCGATGAAGCACATGCCGTGGCCGTCGAAGCTGCGCGGCTGACCCTTTCCGGTCCAGGCATGGGCGATGTTGTGCGCGACGGTCTCGGCCTGGCCATGGGCGAACACGCCGGCCTTGGGCAGCGGCCGGCCCATCTTCAGGGGGATGGTGGTGATGTCGCCAAGCGCGAAAACATTCTCGAAGCGCGTCTGCAGCGTGTGGCGATCGACTGGAATCCAGCCGGCCTCGTTGGTCAGGCCGGCCTCGCGCGCCACCGCCGGCGCGCGATGCGGCGGCACATAGAGCAGCAGGTCGTATTCGGCCGACACCTCGTTGGCGAAGGCGACACGGCGCGCCGCCGGATCGACTGTCTTCACCTGGTGTTCGGGATGGTAGCTGATGCCACGCGCCTCGATCATGCCGCGCACGGCCGCGCCCACTTGCGGGCCCGCCACGGCCATCGGCTGCGGCTCGGCGGCGAAGAATGACAGGGTCGTCTTGTCGCGCAGACCCCGCTTGCGAAGATAGGCATCGATCAGCAGCGCTGCCTCGTAAGGCGCGGCCGGGCATTTGTACATCGGTGCCGCGGTCAGGATGAGGATGCGCCCGCCGGCGAATCCGGCCAGGGTGTCGCGTACCGCCGTGGCACCCTTCATCGTATAAAAGTCCAGGCCGGCCTCGGCCAGGCCGGGAATCGCCTCCGGCGCGTAATCGGCGCCCAGCGCGATCACCAGCGCATCCGCCGCCAGCGTTTGCCCGCCGAGATCGACGATGCGCCGCTGCGGATCGATCCGCGTCACGTCACCCTGGATGAACTCGACGCCGCGCCCAGCCAGCCGCGACAGGGGGCGCGAGAAATCCGCCGGCATCCTCTCGCCGACCATCAGCCAGAGCAGCGAAGGCGGAAAGAAGTGTTCGGCCGTGCGATCCACCGCGACGACGCGATCCGATGCCGGCAGCAGCTTGCGCAGGGTTTCGGCGGCCACCAGCCCGCCCAAGCCGGCGCCCAATACCAAGGCGGTGCGGCTCATGGTCAGAACACCAGCACCTTCTCGGCCCACTGGGTCCACGCGGTCAGCTCGTCCATCGTGCTGCGAAAGGAACCGTCGATCAAATCGACATCGCCGATGCCACGGGCATCGATGCAGGTTCCGCATACGCCGATTTCACCGCCGGCACGCACGATCATGCCCAGCATGTCGCCGATGTTGTAAAACCCCTGTGGCACCTTCTGGCCACGCTTGGCGCACGCGGCGGCATCCCCAATCAGGAACGCCTTGACTTCCGTGTCACCCGCCTTCAACAGGGCTCGCGCCAGGCGCAGACCGTTGTAGCTGCGCTCGGTGCCGTAGGGCGGATCGTTGAGAATAAACAGATATTTCTGCATGGCAGTCCCTTTCCTTGGTTTGCTCGCAAACACTACTATTCGTACGTTCTTTTGAATAGTAGTCAAAAAAAGGGGCGGGCACAAGCCTACGTTTGTTCAATCGGCAGGTTGGCCGCCTTCCACTCGGGGAAGCCCTCTTCCAGGCGCCGGGCTGTCCGGCCCTTCTTGCGCAGCTTGTCCACGGCCTCGAAGGCCAGCATGCAGTACGGGCCGCGGCAATAGGCGACGATCTCCTGCTCCTTCGGCAGTTTCCTGAGGAAGCGCGGCAACGAATCGAGCGGGACATTGACGGCGCCGGCGATGTGGCCGGCCTCGTACTCCTCCGCCGGGCGCACGTCGATCACCACCGTGTCGCCGCGCCGCACCATCTTGAGCAGTTCTTCGCGCCGCACTGGCTGCAGCGCATCGCGCGATTCGAAATTGTCCCGCACGATGCGCTCGACCTCGGCCAGTTGCCGCTCCGCGATGCGCCGCAGCGTGGCGATCATCGCCGGCACTTCCGGATCGGCCAGGCGGTAGAAAACCTGCAGGCCTTCCTTGCGCGACGCCGCCAGGCCGCAGTCCTTGAGTATCTGCAGATGGTGGGAGACATTCGAGAACGGCATGCCGCAGGCGCGCGCCAGCGCTTCCACGCTGCGTTCGCCCTGGGCCAGTGCTTCCATCAACTCGAGGCGGCTTGGATGAGCTATGCCCTTGCCGGCGCGGGCAAGCTGGAAGAAGAGTTGCTGCTTGGGATTTGATTTAGTCATGCCGTATGGTTGGGTGCGCTTTCGGATAGTTTATCCCACGGACGATACGCTTCAGGCGCCACAAGCCAAAGCTTACAATGCTTCCTGATTCCGCCGGAACCAGTCCATGTCCGATCTCAGAACGCCCGCCCGCGTCGTCGTGTCCCTGCTCAAACCCTACCGCGGCCGCGTCGTCTTCGCGGCCATTGCGCTGGTGGTGGCGGCCATCGCCATGCTGGGCGTGGGCCAGGGCCTGCGCGCCGTCATCGACCGGGGCTTCGCCGCCGGCGACCCGGCCTGGCTCGACCGCGCCCTCATGGCGATGTTCGGCATCATCGCCCTGCTCGCCGCGGCCACCTGGCTGCGCTTCTACAATGTCTCGTGGCTCGGCGAGCGCGTCACCGCCGACCTGCGCCGGCGCGTCTTCGACCACCTGTTGTCGCTGCCGCCCTCGTATTTCGAACAGGGCCGCACCGGCGCGGTGATCTCGCGCCTGACCTCCGACACGACGCTGATCGAAAACGCCATCGGCTCCAGCCTTTCCATCGCCCTGCGCAACCTGCTGCTGCTGATCGGCGGGCTGGCCATGCTGTTCACCACCAACCTCAAGCTGACCCTGATGGTGCTGGTCGGCGTGCCGCTGGTGGTGGTGCCCATCGTGCTCTTCGGACGGCGCGTGCGGCGCTTTGCGCGCATCAGCCAGGACCGCGTCGCGGACCTCGGCAACCGCATCGACGAGACCATCCACGAGATCCGCATCGTCCAGGCCTATGGCCACGAGGCCGCCGACCGGCGCGATTTCGCCGCCCTGGTGGAGCGCGGCTTCGCCACCTCGCTGGCGCGCATCCGCAACCGCGCCACGCTGGTCGCCGTCGTCCTGGTGCTGGTGTTCGGCGCCATCTCCCTCATCCTGTGGGTCGGCGGCCACGACGTGCTGGTCGGCGAGATCAGTCCCGGGCAACTCTCCGCCTTCGTTTTCTACGCGGCCATCGTGGCCGGCTCCGTCGGTGCCCTGTCGGAAACCTGGGGGGAACTGCAGCGCGCCGCCGGCGCCACCGAGCGCCTGCTGGAACTGCTCGCGGCGCAAGCGGACGTGGCCACGCCGGCGCAGCCGCTGCCCCTGCCGGAGAAGCCGCGCGGCGCCATCGCCTTCGAGCGCGTGAACTTCCGCTATCCGTCGCGGCCCGACACGCCGGCCCTGGCCGACTTCAGCCTCGACGTGTCGCCGGGCGAGAGCGTGGCGCTGGTCGGCCCCTCGGGCGCGGGCAAGACCACGGTGTTCCAGTTGCTGCTGCGCTTTTACGATCCGCAGGCGGGCCGCATCAGCCTCGACGGCGTGGCGCTCGCGGCCGCCGACCCGCAAGCGGTGCGCCGCTGCATCGCCCTGGTGCCGCAGGAGGCGGTCATCTTCGCCGCCAGCGTTACGGAGAACGTGCGCTATGCGCGCCCCGATGCCAGCCCGGAACAAGTGCGCGCCGCCTGCGAAGCCGCCTACGCGGACGAGTTCGTGCGCCAGTTGCCGCAGGGCTACGACACCGACCTGGGCGAACGCGGCGTGCGCCTGTCCGGCGGCCAGCGCCAGCGCATCGCCATCGCCCGCGCCCTGCTCGCCGACCGTCCCGTCCTGCTGCTCGACGAAGCCACCTCGGCGCTCGATGCCGAAAGCGAACGCCTGGTGCAGGCCGCGCTGGAGAAGCTGATGAAGGACCGCACGACACTCGTCATCGCCCACCGGCTCGCCACCGTGCAGCGCGCCGACCGCATCGTGGTCATGGACAAGGGCCGCATCGTCGAAACCGGCAGCCACGCAGAACTGGTGCGGCAGGACGGCCTCTACGCGCACCTGGCGCGACTGCAGTTCGCCTCTTGAGAGGCAGGGGGATCGGCTGGAGCGGCTTGAAAGCCGCCGTCCTGCAGAGGCTGACTTTCCACGCGAAAGCAATCCCAGTCCGCTAGATCGTCCACTCGTTGCCGCACTTGCGGCAGTGCACTTTCAGCCAGACTTCGTTGGGGTCGGCGATGTCGACGGGCTCCTGGTGCAGCGCGCGGCCGGCATCGAGCACGTTGAACTTCGCATAGGCATGGCATTGCGCGCAGGTGGCGTGGTCGCCGATGTGCTCTGCGACCATCATGATGCGCTTGTAGCGCTCCCAGCCGACCAGGGCGGCCGCCATCCCGCCCAGACCGATGCCCAGCGCAACCAGCGTCCCCGTCAGGCCATCGCGCCGGCCGTAGAGCTCGACGCAGGTCGCCACCATGATGATGCCGAGAAAACAGGTCACCAGATAAAGATGGCCCTCGACGAGCTGACGCTCGTACCACTTCCTGAAGCCGAGCTTGCGGATCCTGCCGACGGTGTCCATGCGCGCTCCCGCGATGGGGGATGGCGCATTGTGATCCCTTGAGGCCTGAAATAACAAGGCCGGGGTTGTCCCGGCCTTGCCCCTCACCCCGGCCCTCTCCCCGGCGGGGAGAGGGAGAACATCTCAGCGCCCACCCGGCCGCCCGAAGGGCGCTGAGCGCCCCCTCGGGGGGGCAGCAGGGAGCGAAGCGAGCGTGGGGGCTGTTCCTCTCAGGCCTTCAGGGCGACCAGCACCTCGTCGAGCATCTTCTTGGCGTCGCCGAAGAGCATGCGGTTGTTGTCCTTGTAGAAGAGCGGGTTGTCGACGCCGGCGTAGCCGGAGGCC
>WBZL01001114.1_pt1 | contig 28907 bp, 23 predicted proteins | sample 5204291 | NCBI WGS metagenome assembly WBZL01 (sample SAMN12344345, study PRJNA552823) | activated sludge metagenome | biome: Activated sludge suspended growth; feature: Nitrification reactor; material: Wastewater; isolation source: activated sludge from nitrification reactor of wastewater...
CAGGTACTCCACCATGGAATGGATGATGCTCTGGGGATGGATGACGACCTCGATCTGATCGGGCCGGGCATTGAACAGCCAGCGCGCCTCGATCACTTCCAGGCCCTTGTTCATCATGGTGGCGGAGTCCACCGAGATCTTCCTGCCCATGACCCAGTTGGGATGGGCCACGGCTTCCTCCGGCGTGATGTCCTTCAGGGTATCCAGTTCGCGGCAGCGGAACGGCCCGCCGGAGGCGGTGAGCAGTATGCGGCGCACGCCGTGGGTGGACGGGTTGCCGTCGTAGCCCGCCGGCATGGACTGGAACACCGCGTTGTGCTCGGAGTCGATGGGCAGGAGCGTCGCGCCATGTTCCTTGACGGCTTCCATGAAGAAGCGGCCGGCCATGACCAAGGTCTCTTTGTTGGCCAGCAGCACCCGCTTGCCGGCGCGGGCGGCGGCCAGGGCGGGGCGCAGTCCGGCTGCGCCGACGATGGCGGCCATGACGCTGTCCACCTCGGGCAGGGCGGAGACGAATTCCAGGGCTTCCAGGCCCGCCAGCACCTCGGTCTCGCCGCCGGCCAGCAGGGCGCGCAGGGCGCCCGCCTTGTCGTCGTCCAGCACCACGGCATAGCGCGGGTGGAACTGGCGGCATTGTTGGGCCAGCTTGTCGATCTGGTTCTGTCCGGTGAGGGCGATCACCCGGAATTTGTCCGGGTGGCGGGACACCACGTCGAGGGTGTTGACGCCGATGGTGCCAGTGGCGCCCAGGACGGTCAGGTTATGTCGCATGTGCGCTCGATGCTGGATGGTTGATGGGCTGAGCGCGCGCGGCGGCGACCGAATCGCGGGTTTGCCGTTTTCCGCCCCAGGTTTTCCGCTGCCGGAGAAGACTCATTTCAGCCATATCCAGAGCAGGGTGGCGATGGGAAGCACCGCGCTCAGGCTGTCGATGCGGTCGAGGATGCCACCGTGGCCGGGCAGCAGGTTGCCGCTGTCCTTGATGCCGGCCTGCCGCTTGAGGGCGCTTTCGAACAGGTCGCCCAGGACGGAAAGCACAAACAGCACCCAGAACGCCGCCAGCACCCGGGGCAGACACGCCAAACCGCAGGTATCGGGCGTGGCGAAATGCACGACGAGGCCATACAGGGTCACCGCCAGCCCGGCACCGATGGCGCCTTCCCAGGTTTTCCCCGGACTGATGGCCGGGGCAAGCTTGTGCCTGCCGAAGCGCCGGCCGGAAAAATAGGCGGCGCTGTCGGCAATGATCACAATACCCACCACGACCAGCAGCAGATCCGGGCTTTCGCCGCGCAATTTCACCATGGCCAGGTGGGTGGGAATCAGGACGATGGCGCCCAGCAGCAGATGCATGGCACGGGAGCGAATCGCCACGCCTCGGGCCAGGAGAATGGGCGCCAGCAGCCAGAAAGCCAGGGCGGGATAATAGGGCTCGACACGATCGGGGGCCGCCACGGCCACGCCCAGGCTGGCCAGACTGAGCAGGCCGGCGTAGAGGAACGCGTGGGGACGTCCGAGACCGGCCATGCCGGCCCATTCCCTGGCCGCCAACAACAGCACCAGGCCCGTCAACCCGATCCAGACACCGGTCGGCGCGAGATACAACGCGGCCAGGAATCCGCCGATCAGCGGTATGGCGGTGGTGATCCGTGTCCTAACGCTCAAGGAGTTTGCTCAAGGAGTTGCTCGCTGGTGCGTCCGAAACGGCGCTCGCGTTTCTGGTAGGAGGCGATGGCCAGATCCAGCGCCTTGCCATCGAAGTCCGGCCACAGCGTGTCCGTGAAGTAGAGCTCGGCATAAGCCAGTTGCCAGAGCAGGAAGTTGCTGATGCGCTGTTCCCCGCCGGTGCGGATGAACAGATCGGGTTCCGGCGCATAGGCCAGGGTCAGGTAGGCCGCCAACCCATCCTCGGTCAACTCGTCCTGGCCGGGGTTGTCCCCGCGCCAGCGGTTCACGGCATTGAGGATGTCCCAGCGGCCGCCGTAATTGGCGCACACCGTGAGGGTCAGCCTGGCGTTGTCCAGGGTACGGGCCTCGCCCTGGGCGATCAGGTCCCGCAGCCGCTGGTCGAAACGGGACAAATCCCCCACCACCTTGAGGCAGACACCGTTGCGGTGCATCTTGTCCACTTCCCGTTCCAGGGCCATGACGAACAGTTCCATCAGGCGGTTGACCTCGTCCTGGGGGCGCCGCCAGTTCTCGGAACTGAAGGCGAACAGGGTCAGGTAGCCGATGCCGCGTCGGATGCAGGCCTCGACGATGTCGCGTACCCGCTCCACACCCTGGGCATGCCCGGCGACCCGGGGCATGAGGCGCTTTTTCGCCCAGCGGCCGTTGCCGTCCATGATGATGGCCACATGGCGGGGAACGGCGGCGGCTTCGGGAATGTCCGCCGTGGAACTGAAGAAGCGTTTGATCATTTGACCCCGGTTGTCGGTTGACAGTCGTCAGTCACCAGTAAGAGCCGCCTACCGCCAACTGCCCACTTTCCTATACGGCCATCAGATCCTTTTCCTTTTCCGCCAGGTACTTGTCCATCTCGACGATGTGCTTGTCGGTGAGTTTCTGAATTTCGTCCTGGGCGCGACGTTCGTCGTCCTCGCTGATCTCGTGCTTCTTGAGTAGTTCCTTAAGGTGGGCTATGGCGTCGCGGCGGATGTTGCGCACGGCCACCTTGCCATTCTCGGCCTCGCCGCGCACCAGCTTGACCAGTTCCTTGCGGCGCTCCTCGGTGAGGGGGGGCATGGGTACGCGGATCAGTTCGCCGACGGTGGCGGGATTGAGGCCCAGGTCGGCGTCGCGGATGGCTTTCTCCACCTTGCCCACCATGTTCTTTTCCCAGGGCTGCACACCCAGGGTATGGGCATCCACCACGGAGATATTGGCGACCTGGCTGACCAGGGTCGGGGTACCGTAGTAGTCCACCTTGACGTGGTCCAGGATGCCGGTGTGGGCGCGGCCGGTGCGAACCTTGCCGAAATCGGCGCGCAGGGCCTCGACGGATTTCTTCATCTTGTCCTCGGCGGACTTCTTGATGTCGGCGATCATCTTTGTCTCCTGATTTCAGGAACGGTTGCGAAAGGCGCTACAGCACCACGCGGGTGCCTTCCGGCTCGCCCATGACCACGCGCCTGAGCGCGCCAGGCTTGAAGATGCTGAACACGGCCAGGGGCAGTTTCTGCTCCCGGCACAGGGCGAAAGCGGCGGTATCCAGCACCCCCAGGTTGCGGGCGATGGCCTCGTCGAAGGTGAGGCTGTCGTAGCGGGTGGCAGTGGGGTCCTTCTTGGGGTCGGCGGTATAGACGCCATCCACCTTGGTGGCCTTGAGCATCAGATCGGCGCCGACCTCCGCGCCACGCAGGGCCGAGGCGGTATCGGTAGTGAAAAAGGGATTGCCGGTACCGCCGCCGAAGATCACCACCCGGCCGGCGGCCAGATGGCGCACCGCGCTATCCCGCTCGAATGGCTCGCCCACGTGGGCGATGGTCACGGCGGTCTGCACGCGGGCTTCGACGCCGGCGGCCATCAGCGCATCCTTCAGGGCCAGGGCGTTCATGACCGTGGCCAGCATGCCCATGGAATCGGCGGTAGCCCGGTCCATCCCGGACAGGGCGCCGGTGGCGCCCCGGAACAGGTTGCCGCCCCCCACCACGATGCCCACCTCGGTGCCCATCTCCACCACTTCCTTGATCTGCCCGACGATGCCGGCCATGGTCTCGGCGTTGTAGCCGAAGGCGTCGGGGCCCATCAGGGCCTCGCCGGACAGTTTCAGCAGGATGCGAATGTTAGTCATCAGTTCTCAGTTGGCAGTCAGCAGTCGGCAGTCAGCAGTCAGCAGTCAGCAGTCGGCAGCTTGGACAGCCGTCAGTTCCTATTCCGCAAACTGACGACTGCCAACCGCCAACTAGATTTTCGAGGCGGCAGCCACTTCCGCGGCGAAGTCGGAAACCTTCTTCTCGATGCCTTCGCCGACGATGAACATGCTGAAGCCGTGGCACTGGGAACCCTTGGACTTCAGCACCTGCTCCACGGTCTGCTTGTCGTCCTTGACGAAGGGCTGGGACAGCAGGGTGACTTCCTTGAGGAACTTCTGCACCGTGCCTTCGGCGATCTTTTCCAGCATGGCTTCCGGCTTGCCGGCTTCCTTGGCCTTCTCGATGGCGACGCGGCGCTCGGTGTCGATGAGGTTCTGGGACACGCCGGAAGCGTCCAGGGACTTGGGCTTGGAGGCGGCGATGTGCATGGCGATGTCCTTGGCGATGGCCTCGTCGCCGGAGACATCGACCAGCACGCCGATCTTGCTGCCGTGGATGTAGCTGGCGAACTTGCCGGTGGCGTTCAGGCGCACGAAACGGCGCACGGACATGTTCTCGCCGATCTTGCCCACCAGTTCGGTGCGCGTTTCCTCGACGCTCTTGCCGTTGTAGGGCAGGGCGGAGAGGGCGGCCACGTCGGCGGGGTTCTGCTTCAGGACCATGTCGGCCAGGGCGCGGGTCAGGGCCAGGAAGTCGTCGTTCTTGGCGACGAAGTCGGTCTCGCAGTTCACTTCCACCATGGCGGCGGTCTTGCCGTCAGGGCTGATGTTGATGGCGACTACGCCTTCGGCGGCGACGCGGCCGGCGCTCTTGGCGGCCTTGTTGCCGAAGCGCACGCGCAGGATTTCCTCCGCCTTCTGCATGTCGCCGGCGGCCTCGGTGAGGGCCTTCTTGCAGTCCATCATGGGGGCGTCGGTGCGCTCGCGCAGTTCCTTCACCATGGATGCGGTGATTTCCGCCATGTCAAATCTCCTGTTTTCCGTATTGAAAAACGCCCCGATGGGCGGGGCGTCATGAAATTCCTATGACGACCGGACCTTGCGGCGACCGGTCCTCGATCAAGCGGCGCTGGCTTCGCCGGAATCCACCACTTCCACGTACTCGTCCTGGCTCTCGGACACCATCTCCTCGATGACCTGGGCCTTGCCTTCCAGGATGGCGTCGGCCATGCCCCGGGCGTAAAGGCGGATGGCCCTGTTGGAGTCGTCGTTGCCGGGGATGACGTAGTCCACGCCGGCGGGGGTGTTGTTGGAGTCCACCACGCCGATGACGGGGATGCCCAGCTTGTTGGCTTCGGTGATGGCGATCTTCTGGTAACCCACGTCCACCACGAACAGGGCGTCGGGCAGGCGCTCCATGTCCTTGATGCCGCCCAGGCTCTGCACCAGCTTGTCGTACTCGCGCTGGACGCGCAGGGCTTCCTTCTTGGTCAGGGCGCCGGCTTCGGACAATTGGGCTTCCATGTCCTTCATGCGCTTGACCGACTGCTTGACGGTCTTGAAGTTGGTCAGCATGCCGCCCAGCCAGCGGTGGGAGATGTAGGGCATGTCGCAGCGGGTGGCTTCCTCGCCCATGATCTCGCGGGCCTGGCGCTTGGTGCCGACGAACAGGATGGAACCCTTGTTGGAGGCCAGACGGCGGGCGAACGTGGCCGCCTCGTTGAACAGCGGCAGGGTTTTTTCCAGGTTGATGATGTGGATCTTGTTGCGGTGGCCGAAGATGAAAGGCGCCATCTTCGGGTTCCAGTAGCGGGTCTGGTGGCCGAAATGGACGCCGGCCTCGAGCATTTGACGCATGGTCACGGACATATACAACTCCTTGGTTAAGGTTGAGCCTCCATCCGCAAAGAACCCCGCGAGTCCGTGCGGGGCACCTTAACTGGTGCGGATGTGTGGATTGGGTTTGAAACCCGTGCCGCGCCGGCGGAATGCCGGACGCAAAGCGCGTGGATTCTAGCAGTGGGCGGCGCCGAGAGGCAAGCCGGATGGCTCTGGTGTCCTTATTTCCCGCGTTTATTCCGCGCCGAGAGGTCCAGATCGCGCAAGTGCTCAAGGCGCTCGCCGATCTTGCCTTCCAGGCCCCGGGGCGTGGGTTGATAGAAGCGCGGGGAGGGTTCGATTTCGTCGGGAAAGTAATGCTCGCCGGCGGCATAGGCTTCCGGTTCGTCGTGGGCATAGCGGTAGGCACGCCCGAAGCCCAGTTCCTTCATGAGCTTGGTCGGCGCATTGCGCAGATGCACCGGCACCGGCCTGGAGCCGTCTTCCGAGACGAAGCGCCGCGCCGCCTGGTAGGCGGTGTAGACGGCGTTGCTCTTGGGCGCGCAGGCCAGATAGATCACCGCCTGGGCCAGGGCCAGTTCGCCTTCCGGGCTGCCCAGCCGCTCGTAGGTGGCGACCGCGTCCAGGGCGGTGGTGAGGGCGCGGGGATCGGCCAGGCCGATATCCTCGACGGCCATGCGGATGATTCGCCGGCCCATGTAGCGCGGGTCGGCGCCGCCATCCAGCATGCGCATGAACCAGTAGAGGGATGCGTCGGGGCTGGAGCCGCGCACCGACTTGTGCAGGGCGGAAATCTGGTCGTAGAAGGCATCGCCGCCCTTGTCGAAGCGGCGCCGGGAGGGAGCCAGGGCTTCGCCGACGAAAGCGGCATCGGCGCTGTCCCGGCCGGCGGCCTTCAAGGCGGTGGCAAGCTGTTCCAGCAGGTTGAGCAGCCGGCGGCCGTCACCGTCGGCCTGGGCCAGGAGCAGCTTGCGCGCCTCCTCGTCCACGGCGATGCCCAGCCCACCCTGTTCCAGCGCCCGTCGCAGCAGGGCGGCGAGGCCGGCTTCATCCAGGGATTTCAGGACATAGACCTGGGCGCGGGAGAGGAGGGCGCCCACCACCTCGAAGGAGGGATTCTCCGTGGTGGCGCCGATGAAGGTGATCAGGCCGGATTCCACGTGGGGCAGGAAGGCGTCCTGCTGGCTCTTGTTGAAGCGGTGCACTTCATCGACGAACAGGATGGTCTGGCGCCCCGTGGTCTGGTTCACGCGCGCCCGTTCCACCGCCTCGCGGATTTCCTTCACCCCGGCCAGCACCGCCGAGATCTGGATGAAATCCGCGTCGAAGTGATGGGCCATGAGCCGGGCCAGGGTGGTTTTGCCCACACCGGGCGGGCCCCACAGGATCATGGAATGGGGCTTGCCTGCCTCGAAGGCGAGACGCAGGGGCTTGCCGGGGCCGACCAGATGGTCCTGGCCGATGACTTCGTCGATGAGGGTAGGGCGCAGGCGTTCGGCGAGGGGAACGTGGCCGGGGTCTGCCGCCGCTTTGCCGATTCGCCTGGTGGGCGCGATGCCGGTGCCGAACAGGTCGGCGGTGCCGTCGTCAGCGATCGCCAAGGATGTCCGCGCCCTTGGGCGGGGTGAAGCGGAACAGGCTGGTGCCCAGAGCGGGATTGCGTTCCAGGCTGGAGAAGCGCAGCAGGGTGGTCTGGCCGAAATTGTCTTTTAATTCCATGGCTTGCAGATCATTGTTCTTAAAGCCCATGCGCACCATTTCGAAGCTGCCCTCCTTGCTCTTGGGGGTGGCTTCCAGCCATTCCAGGCCGTCCTTGGCGGGGGCATCCTTCAGGTTGAACAGCTTGGAGATATCGTTATCGCCGGCCAGCAGGGCGGCGGGACTATCGCCCAGGGCCTGGTCCAGTTTGCGCACCGTGACCTGGTCCAGATCCTCGTCGTAGATCCACAGTTTCTTGCCGTCGCCGACGATGAGTTGGGAATAGGGCTTCTGGTAGACCCAGCGGAATTTGCCCGGGCGGGAGAAGAACAGGTTGCCGGTGGATTCCTGGGTCTTGCGTCCGGCCTTGTCGAATACGGTCTGGGTGAACTGGGCCTTGAGGCCCTTGGTGCCCTGAATGAAGGCTTCCAGGCGAGCCTGGGCATCGGCCTGGACGCCGAAGGCGGGCAGGGCGGTAAAAATCATTGGAATCAGTAGCTTACGAATCATGTCTGGGGGCGATCACTTCACGGTTGCCATTGGTTTGCATGGGGGAGACGAGGCCGGCTTTTTCCATGGCCTCGATGAGCCGGGCGGCGCGGTTGTAGCCGATGCGCAACTGGCGCTGCACCGAGGAGATGGAGGCACGCCGGCTCTTGAGCACGTAGGCGACGGCATCGTCATAGAGATCATCGGCCTCCGCGTCATTGTCCTCACCGCCTTCACCATCCTCGTCATCCGGGTTTTCCAACACGCTTTCGTCATATTGCGGCGGCCCAAGTTCCTTGAGCCAGGCACAAACCCGGTGGACTTCGTCGTCGGAGACGAAGGCGCCATGCACCCGGGTCGGCACGCCGTGACCCGGCGGCAGGTAGAGCATGTCGCCCTGGCCGAGCAGGGATTCGGCCCCCTGCTGGTCGAGGATGGTGCGGGAATCGATGCGGCTGGCCACCTGGAAGGCGACCCGGGTGGGGATATTGGCCTTGATCAGGCCAGTGATGACATCCACGGAAGGACGCTGCGTCGCCAGCACCAGGTGGATGCCAGCGGCCCGTGCTTTCTGGGCCAGGCGGGCGATGAGCTCCTCCACCTTCTTGCCGGCCACCATCATCAGGTCGGCCAGTTCGTCGATCAGCACGACGATGAAGGGCAGGGGAGGCAGCCGTTCCGGGCTCTCCGGCGTGATGGAAAAGGGGTTGGTCAGGGGCTGGCCGGCCTTTTCCGCATCCTTCAGTTTCTGGTTGAAGCCGGCGATGTTGCGCACCCCCAGGGCCGACATCAGCCGATAGCGCTTGTCCATTTCGCCCACGCACCAGTTCAGCGCCGAGGCGGCCAGCTTCATGTCCGTGACCACCGGCGCCAGCAGGTGGGGAATGCCCTCGTAGGTGGACAGCTCCAGCATCTTCGGGTCCACCATGATCAGGCGCACCTCGTCCGGCGTGGCCTTGTAGAGCAGGGACAGGATCATGGCGTTGATAGCCACCGACTTGCCCGAACCCGTGGCGCCGGCCACCAGCACGTGGGGCATCCTGGCCAGGTCCACCACGACGGGGCTGCCGCTGATGTCCTTGCCCATGGCCAGGGTCAGGGACGAGGCGTTGTCGTTGTAGACCTTGGCGGACAGGATTTCCGACAGCCGCACCACCTGGCGCTGGTTGTTGGGCAATTCCAGGCCCATGCAGTTCTTGCCGGGGATGGTTTCCACCACCCGGATGCTGACCAGGGAGAGGGCGCGGGCCAGGTCCTTGGCCAGGTTGGTGATCTGGCTGCCCTTGACCCCGGAGGCGGGCTCAACCTCGTAGCGGGTGATGACCGGGCCGGGATAGGCCGCCAGCACCTTCACCTCCACGCCGAATTCCCTCAGTTTGCGTTCGATCAGGCGGGAGGTGGCTTCCAGGCCCGCCTGATCCAGGGCGGTCGCGGCCTCGGGCGGCTCGTCCAGGAGGCGCAGGGGCGGGCGCTGGGCATCCGGGCTGTCGCGGAACAGGAATTCCTGGCGCTCCTCCTCCCGGCGCTCGGATTTTTCTATCGCCAGGGGCGGGGCTTCGATGCGGACCGGAGCCTCCTTGCGGATGCGTTTGCGCTCCTGGCGGACCACCTCCTCCCGTTCGCTGGTGGCTTCCGCCCCTGCCGCCCGGTCGCGGCGTGCCTGCCATTTGCTCAGGGCCAGGGCGAACAGGGCTTCCAGCGCGGCGCCGGTCCTTTCGGCGGTGCCGATCCAGGAAAGCCCGGTAAACAGACTGATGCCGGCACCCCAGGCCAGCAACAGGATCACGGTGCCGCCATCGAAGCCGAATACACCTTGCACCATTCTGGACAGGGAATCCCCGAATGCGCCCCCGGAAGTCAGGGGCAGGTTGGTCGAAAGCGTATGGAATCGCATCGCTTCCAGGGTACCGCTGGTCAGGAGAACGATGAGAAAACCGCTCAGGGTGACGGTCAATCCATGCCTGTGCTCGCTGTCCGTCTCGCCGATCCTGCGGTATCCCCACCAGACCAGGAAGAGGGCCAGGATGACCCAGCACCAGGCGGAAACCCCGAACAAGTACAGCAGGAGATCGGCCAGCCAGGCGCCGAACGCGCCGCCGGCATTGACGATGGCATGACCGTCGCCGGTCCTGGACCACCCGGGGTCGCCGGCGTGATACGTCACCAGGATCATCCCGAGATAGAGCGCGAGCGCCACGGCGGAAAGCCACCAGGCCTCGCGCAGCAACGCGGCAACCCGAGGCGCCAGTGGTTTGCGCCGCGCGGGTCTGGTGATGGCGCAACGCCGGGATGACTTGCCTAACATGGGGTCGCACTATAAAGGATGGCATGGTTTCCCTCCATGCAAGCGTGCATGGCGACACGGCCGTTTCGCCGAATAAACACTGAATGTATATTATGTTAAATAATAACAGGCTGCGGTTCAGTCGAGTGGCTTGTGCTGTTCTAGGCCCCTCTTCGGGCCACTGATAAAATTCGCCCGAATTTCATTCCCCGATTTCATTCCCTCTTCCACGCACTACTGGAGTCATCATGATCGTCAAGCATTCCCCGTTGCTCATTCTTGGTTCCGGTCCCGCCGGCTACACCGCAGCGGTCTACGCCGCGCGCGCCAATCTGAAGCCCGTGCTCGTCACCGGGCTTCAGCAAGGTGGTCAACTGATGACCACCACCGAGGTGGACAACTGGCCGGCCGACGTCAATGGCGTCATGGGCCCCGACCTCATGCAACGCTTCCAGCAGCACGCCGAGCGCTTCAATACCGAGATCCTGTTCGACCACATCCATACCGCCGACCTGAGGAATCGCCCCTTCACCTTGACCGGAGATGCCGGCACCTATACCTGCGATGCCTTGATCATCGCCACCGGAGCATCGGCCATGTATCTTGGCCTGGCCTCGGAACAGGCCTTCATGGGTCGGGGCGTTTCCGGATGCGCCACATGTGACGGCTTTTTCTACAAGGGCCAGGATGTGGCCGTCATCGGGGGGGGAAACACCGCCGTGGAGGAAGCGCTTTACCTGGCCAATATCGCCAAGCACGTTACCCTGGTCCACCGCCGCGACACTTTCAAGGCGGAAAAGATCATGGTCGAAAAGCTCATGAATAAGGTCAATGAAGGCAAGATAAGCCTTGAATTGAATAGTGTTCTTGATGAAGTTCTTGGCGACAAGTCCGGCGTCACCGGCATGCGGATCAAGCGGCAGGATGGGACCGGCAAGGACATCACGCTGACGGGCATATTCATCGCCATCGGCCACAAGCCGAATACCGAACTGTTCAAGGATCAGTTGGAAATGAACAGCCACGGTTACCTGGTCACCAGGGGCGGCCAGGAAGGCAACGCAACCCAGACCAGCATCACGGGCGTATTCGCCGCCGGCGATGTACAGGACCACATCTACCGCCAGGCGATCACCAGCGCGGGAACGGGATGCATGGCCGCGCTCGATGCGGAACGTTATCTTGATAAGCTGGCTTGATTCATTGATTCAAGCTCATGAAAAAAAGCGGGAATTCAGCATCACCCGCTTTGCCGGAAACAGAGCGGGCGGAGTTTCGGGACGCGCTCCCCGATGTGGAACCGATTACTCCTCACGGTCGCTTCCTGCACCCCCCTGCCCGCCTCCCTCCCATTCCCCTGAGCAGGCTCAGGGATGAACGGGAGGTCATCCATGCTTCCCTGCACGATCCCATTCGCTGGGATGAAGACACCGAAAACGGCGAGGAACTCGCCTTCCTCAGACCCGGGTTGTCGCGCCAGACCTTGAGGCGCCTGCGCCGGGGCGAGTGGGTCACCCAGGCGGAACTCGATCTCCATGGCTTGACCAGGGCGGAAGCCAAACTGGAATTGGCCGATTTCCTCCATGAATGCAAACGGCGTGGCACGCGTTGCGTGCGCATCATTCATGGCAAGGGCCTGCGCTCGATAAATCGCGAACCTGTCCTCAAGCACCACGTCCGGCATTGGCTGACCCAACGGGAGGAAATCCTGGCGTTTGTCCAGGCTCGTCCGATCGACGGCGGTGGCGGCGCGGTCATGGTATTGCTCAAGTCGCCGCATTGAGATTCGGCAATGGGCAGGTTTATAGCGGGTAGAAACAAGCAATAAGTGGCGTGCCGGCAATCGTTGCATCATCCTGCCGCCTTGCCCATTGGCAATGCGGTGAGATTGATTCAATTGAATATCGCCTTGCGTTGACCCGAGAGGCATTTCGATCGTCACGACTTGCGGATGAAGCGAATAATTGACTACCATCGGATATCCCCTTTTTCGGGGTGCTCACAATGGAGATCATCTATGGCTTCCTATCAGGAAATTCTGTCCCAAATTGAAGATTTGAAACAAAAGGCACAAGAAGCGCGCAAACAGGAAATTGCCGGCGCCATGACCGAAATCAGGCGTCTGATGTCCGAATACGGCATTACCCTCGCGGATCTTGGCGGCAAGTCGGGCAAGGTCAAGGCGCGTGGCGCGGCCAAGTATCGCGATCCGGCCAGCGGCAAGACCTGGTCTGGCCGGGGCCGCCGGCCGGGTTGGGTTCTGGAACTCGAAAGCCAGGGCAAGAGTCTGGATGCCTGCCGTATCGGTTAAGCGCGCGGCGAGCAAAAAAAGCAGCCCCGCTCATCGGCGGGGCTTTTTATTGGCTCAGTTCACGTTGAGTATGGATGTCGCGCTGGCGACTGTGGTGGTTGTCTTCCCCCCTCCATAAAGCCCCCATTCGGGGATAAAGGGAAGTGAGGGGGATTTCACCCCGGCTCGGCACGTGCCAGCCTTGAAGAAATCCCCCCTCTCCCCCCTTTTCCAAAGGGGGGGATCCTACTTTTTGACCCACTCCGTCCATCACTCGTTAACTCGAACTGAGCTTTTATATTTGTCGACAGGCGCCTAGCCCAGGGCGATTGCGATGATTTCTTCCAATTGTTTTTTGTGCAGGCTGGCTATACCGGTTGCGGGCGCGGAAGATTCCGGCCGGCCGGAATAGACAAGAGGGAGACGGGTGGATTGGGCCAGATGGTGGGCCATGAAACGCCAGGGCCCCTGGTTTCTCGGTTCATCCTGGGCCCATATGATTTCCCTTGCCTTGGGATAACGCGCCAACAGCGCGCGCAGTTCCAGGTCGGGGAACGGATATAACTGCTCCACGCGCAACAGGGCGATATGCCGCAAGTCCCTTTCCTTCCGCGCCCTGGCGAGATCGAAATAGACCCGCCCACTGCAGAAAACCAGCCGGGTGACCTCGGAGACGTCCGGATTCGCCGGATCATCGAGAATGGGCTGGAATGTGCCGTGCCCCAATTCCTGCAGGGGAGAAACAGAATCCGGATGGCGCAATAGACTCTTGGGGGTAAAAACAATCAGTGGCTTTCTGTAGGGGCGAACCACCTGCCTGCGCAACATATGGAACATCTGGGCCGGCGTGCTGGGCTGCACGACCTGGATATTGTCGTGGGCCGCCAATTGCAGGAAACGCTCGATACGGCCGGAGGAATGCTCGGGGCCCTGGCCCTCGTAGCCATGGGGCAGGAATAGGGTCAGGCCGTTGAGGCGATCCCATTTGGTCTCGCCGGAGGCGATGAACTGGTCGATCACCACCTGGGCGCCGTTGGCGAAATCCCCGAACTGGGCCTCCCAGATGACCAGTTGATCAGGGGCGGAACCGGCATAGCCATATTCGAAGGCCAGCACGGCTTCCTCCGACAGCAGCGAGTCGATCACCAGGAAATTGGCCTGGCCGGGAATCACATGCTGGAGCGGGATGAACACGCCGGAATCCCATTTTTCCCGATTCTGGTCATGCAGCACGGCATGGCGGTGGAAGAAGGTGCCGCGCCCCGCATCCTGCCCGGTCAGGCGCACCGGCGTGCCATCGGTGAGCAGGCTGGCATAGGCCAGGCTCTCGGCCATGCCCCAGTCCAGCGCCAGGCCGCCCTCCCCCATCAACTTGCGATCGTCGATGATTTTCTTGACCCGAGGATGCAGGGTGAAGTTGGCGGGCACGTCCACCAGACGACGGGCCAGCGCCTGGAGGCGATTCATGGGAATGGCGGTCATGGCCGAGACCCGCCAATGGGTGTACTTGTAAATGTTCCAGTCCGCCGCGAATTCGCTCTTGGGGCCACCCTGATAGCCTACCGGCGTATCCAGGCTGGCCTTGTAGGCCTGGACCAGGGTGTCGGGCGTCTGATCGTCGAGGATTCCCTGTGCCACCAGCCATTCCGCATAGAGGGTGCGCGTGCTCGGCAGGGCATTGATGCGCCGGTACATGAGGGGCTGGGTCGCCATGGGCTCGTCCTGCTCGTTGTGGCCCAGGCGCCGATAGCAGATGAGGTCGATGGCGATGTCCCGTTTCCAGAACATGCGGTATTCGATGGCAATGCGGGTGGCGCGGATCACCGCTTCCGGATCGTCGCCGTTCACGTGCAGCACCGGGGCCTCCACCATCTTCATCACGTCGGTACAGTAAAGGCTGGAACGGGTATCACGCGGGTCGGAGGTGGTGAAGCCGATCTGGTTGTTGATGACGATGTGGATGGTGCCGCCGGTGCGGAAACCCCGCGTGGCGGCCATGTTCAGGGTTTCCATGATCACGCCCTGGCCGGCGAAGGCCGCGTCGCCATGGATGAGGATGGGCATGACCTGGCTGCCATCCCGGTCGCCGCGCCGTTGCTGCTGGGCGCGCACCCAGCCTTCCACCACGGGATTGACGATCTCCAGGTGGGAGGGGTTGAAGGCCAGGGCCACGCGGATGGAACCGCCGGGGGTATTCAGGTCCGCGGCGAAGCCCTGGTGGTATTTCACGTCGCCGCTCTTGTGGGCCTCGACCTCGTCGTGGTGGGCATGTTCGAACAGCTCGATGACGGAACGGCCCAGCACGTTGTGCAGTACGTTCAGCCGGCCCCGGTGGGCCATGCCCAGGCCGATTTCCTGGATGCCTACACGGGCCGATTGCTCGATCAGGTCGTTCAACAGCGGGATGAGGGACTCGCCGCCTTCCAGGGAAAAGCGTTTCTGGCCGACGAAGCGGGTATGCAGGGTCTTTTCCAGGGTTTCGGCGGCGGTCAGTTGGCGCAGAAGCCAATGGCGCAGGTCTTCGTCGAATTTTGGCGCGTATTGCTCGTTTTCCAGGCGTTTCTGCAGCCAACGCTTCTGCTGGGTATCGGAGAGGTGCATGTACTCGGCCGACAGCGTGCCGCAGTAGGCCTTCTTCACCCGACTGATGATGTTGCGCAGCGTGTCCCGGGGCGGACCGGCCAGGGAACCCGTCTCGTACTCCACGTCCAGGTCGGACGGGGTCAAGCCGTGGTTGCTGGGATCTAGTTCCGGGATATGGGGCGCGGGCAGGCGCTTGAGCGGGTCCAGATCGGCGGCGCGGAAGCCATGGAAGCGGTAGGCGTTGATGAGCTGCAGCACGCCGACCTGGGTCGCCTCGCATTTCAGCAGGGGCAGGTCGGATACATTGACCGCCTCCTTCTTCTCGAAGCGCATCGGCGGCGGCGGTGGCACCAGTTCGGGGCGTTCGGCTTCCAGGGCGACCAGGTAATCGGCGCTGCCGGAAAACAATGCGGTGGCGGGAAGTGAATCACGCTTCATGTCTGCCCCTCGAAATTCATGCCAGGTTGAAACCTAGTTCCAGGTTTGCTGCAGTGCAAGAACCATTCTCGAGCAATTCACTGGGAAATTGACCCAGGTCATGCATCCCGCAGGGCGATGGGCACGAACTCCCGCCGTTGCGGGCCGGTGTAGAGCTGGCGCGGCCGGGCGATCTTGTGGCCGGGCGCCGCCACCATCTCGTTCCATTGCGCGATCCAGCCGGCGGTGCGGGCCAGGGCGAAGATGGCGGTGAACATGGAGGTGGGAATGCCCAGGGCGCGCAACACGATGCCCGAGTAGAAGTCCACGTTGGGATAGAGCCGCTTCTGGACGAAGTATTCGTCCTCCAGGGCGATCTGCTCCAGCTTGAGGGCGATCCTGAACATGGGATCGTCGTGCAGGCCCAGTTCGTCCAGCACCTCGTGGCAGGTCTGGCGCATGATGGCCGCGCGCGGGTCCATGTTCTTGTAGACCCGGTGGCCGAAGCCCATGAGCTTGAAGCCGGAGGCCTTGTCCTTGGCCCGGTTGACGAACTCGCCGATGCGGGAGATGTCGCCCATCTGCTCCAGCATGCTCAGCACGGCCTCGTTGGCGCCGCCGTGCAGGGGGCCCCACAGGCAGGCGGTGCCGGCGGCGATGCAGGCGAAGGGATTGGCGAAGCTGGAACCGGCGATGCGCACGGTGGACGTGGAGGCGTTCTGCTCGTGGTCGGCATGCAGGATGAAGATGCGGTCGAGGGCGCGGGACAGCACCGGGCTGGGCTCGTGGCTCTCGCACGGATTGGCGTGCAGCATGTGCAGGAAGTTCTCCGTGTAGCCCAGGTTGTTGCGCGGGTACATGAAGGGCTCGCCCTTGTTGTATTTGTAGGACCACGCCGCCACCGTGGGCACCTTGGCCAGCAGGCGGAACATCGAGATTTCCCGCTGCTTGGCGTCGGCCACATCGCTGCTTTCCGGATAGAAGGCCGCCATGGCGCCGATGATGGAAACCATGACCGCCATGGGATGGGCATCGCGGCGGAAGCCCTTGAAGAGCGACAGCATCTGGTCGTGCAGCATGGTGTGCTGGCTGACCAGGTAGTCGAATTCCTTCTTCTGCTCCGCCGTGGGCAGTTCCCCGTGCCAGAGCAGGTAGGCCGTTTCCAGGAAATCGGAGCGCTCGGCCAGTTGTTCGATGGGATAGCCCCGGTAGTAGAGCAGGCCCTGGTCGCCGTCGATGTAGGTGATGCTGGAGGAACAACTGGCGGTGGAAAGAAAACCCGGGTCATAGGTGAAGTGGCCCTGGTTGCCCAGGGCGCGGGTATCGATCACGTCGGGGCCCAGGGTGCCCCGCATGGTGGGGAGTTCGATGTTCTGGTCGCCGATGGTCAGCGTGGCATTGGGCTTGTTCATCTTGGATACCTGGTTGTCCTGATCTCATCCACCACCACGCGGAATTCCGCGGGTGGCTCCTGTTCCCCAGTGAACCAGTCGAACAACGCCATGTCGTCCTGGTCCAGCAGCCTGGCAAAAGCGGTTTGCTGGTCGGCGGGAAGTTGCGAGTAACGCACGTCGAGAAAACGCGCCAGCCAGGCGTCCAGTTCCAGCATCCCGCGCCGGCATAGCCAGCGCAGGCGGCTCGGGTTCGGCTGGCCATCCATCGTGGCTAGAGCGCCCGTTTCACGAGAAGCGACTTGATTTTGCCGACGGCCTCGGTGGGGTTCAAGCCTTTGGGACAGACCTCCACGCAGTTCATGATGCCGTGGCAGCGGAACAGGCGGTACGGGTCTTCCAGATAGTCGAGACGCTCGTTGGTGGCCTGGTCCCGGGTATCGGCGATGAAGCGGTAGCCCTGCAGCAGGGCGGCAGGGCCCAGGAACTTGTCCGGGTTCCACCAGAACGAGGGACAGGAGGTGGTGCAGCAGCCGCACAGGATGCATTCCCACAGGCCATCCAGTTCGGCCCGGTCCTCCGGGGTTTGCAGGCGCTCGTTCTCCGGCTCCGGGTCCAGGTTGATCAGGTAGGGCTTTACGGCCCGGTAGTGCTGGTAGAACTGGGCCATGTCGACGATCAGGTCGCGGATCACGCCCAGGCGCGGCAGGGGACGAATGGTGATCGGCTCCTTCAGGCCTTCCAGCGCCGTGATGCAGGCCAGCACGTTGGTGCCGTTGACGTTGACGCCATCGGAACCGCACACCCCTTCCCGGCAGGAACGGCGGAAGGACAGGCTCTCGTCCAGGGTGTCCTTGATGGCGATGAGGGCGTCCAGCACCTTCTTGCCCCTGGGATCGAAGTCGATGTCGTAATCCTGCATGCGCGGGGCCGCGCCGGATTCCGGGTCGTAACGATAGATGCGGAATTTCATGACTGGACTCGCACGGTTCTCCCCCCTTTTGTAAAGGGGGGCTGGGGGGGATTTGACAACAGTTGCCAGACCGGGGCGTGGAAAAATCCCCCCTGTCCCCCTTCATCCCCGGACGGGGGCTTTACAAAGGGGGGAACGCGGATGGAAACGATGCGGTCCGGATTCATCATCAGTAAGTCCTCTCCTTCGGCTGGAAGGTCTCCACCGTCAGCGGCTTCAGCCGCACCGGCTTGTAGTCCAGGGTGTCGTTTTCCCTGAAATACAGGGTATGGCGCAGCCACTGGTCGTCGTCCCGCTTGGGATGGTCTTCCCGGGTATGGGCGCCGCGGCTTTCCGTGCGGGCCAGGGCGGAAACCAGGGTAGCCCGGGCGATGCCCATGAGGTTTTCCAGTTCCAGCGCTTCCAGGCGGGCGGTGTTGAACATCTTGCTCTGGTCCGACAGGGCCGCGTCGGGCAGCCGGGCCTCCACCTTGTCCAGCAGTTCCAGGCCTTCCTTGAGCAGGGCCTCGGTGCGGTAGACGCCGCAATGGTCCTGCATGATCTTCTGCATCTCCACCCGCAGGCCGGCCACGGTTTCCGAGCCTTTCGACTTTTCCCAGCGCGCCAGTCGCGCCAGGGCCTTGTCCACCTGTTCCTCGGGCAAGGTGCGCGGGAACGGGTTCTCGCGCAGGTATTCGATCATGTGCTGGCCGGCGGCGCGGCCGAACACCACCAGGTCCAGCAGGGAGTTGCCGCCCAGCCGGTTGGCGCCATGCACGGAGACGCAGGCGCACTCGCCCACCGCGTACAGCCCGGGCACCGCTTCCTCGGGGCCGGTGCGAACCGGCGCCACCACCTGGCCATGCATGTTGGAGGGGATGCCGCCCATCATGTAGTGGGCGGTGGGCGTGACGGGAATCGGATCGGTGATGGGATCGGCGCCGGCGAACTGCATGGACAGTTCCCGGATGCCGGGCAGGCGGGCCTTGATCTTCTCCGCCCCCAGATGCTCGATCTTCAGGTGGACATAGTCGCCATGCTCGCCGCAGCCGCGCCCGGCGCGGATCTCCTGGGCGATGGAACGGGCCACCACGTCCCGGGACGCCAGGTCCAGGGCGTTGGGGGCGTAGCGCTTCATGAACTTCTCGCCGTCCTTGTTCACCAGGTAACCGCCCTCCCCGCGCACGCCCTCGGAAATCAGACTGCCCACCTCCGGGATGCCGGTGGGGTGGAACTGCCAGAACTCCATGTCCTCCAGGGGCAGGCCGGCGCGCAGCACCATCCCTAAGCCGTCGCCGGTGTTGATGTGGGCGTTGGTGGAGTGTCGGAAGATGCGGCAGGCGCCGCCGGTGGCCAGCAGGGTGGCGCGGGACTCGAACAGGCAGGGCTCGCCGGTCTCGATCTCCAGGGCCACCACGCCCAGCACGTAGCCCTCCTCGTCGCGCACCAGGTCCAGGGCGAAGAATTCGTCGAAGAACTGGGTGCGGGCGGCGATGTTGCGCTGGTACAGGGTGTGCAGCAGGGCGTGACCGGTGCGGTCGGCGGCGGCGCAGGTGCGGATGGCCTGCTCGCCGCCGTAGTTCTTGGATTGGCCGCCAAACGGGCGCTGGTAGATCTTGCCGTTGTCGAGGCGGGAGAACGGCAGGCCCATGTGCTCCAGTTCGTACACCGCCGGCAGGGCGTTGCGGCACATGAACTCGATGGCGTCCTGGTCCCCCAGGTAATCCGAACCCTTCACCGTGTCATACATGTGCCAGTGCCAGTTGTCCTCGGACACGTTGGCCAGGGCCGCGGTGATGCCACCCTGGGCGGACACGGTATGGGAACGGGTGGGGAAGACCTTGGACAGCAGGGCCACCTTCAGGTTGGCCTGGGACAGTTGCAGGGCAGCGCGCAGACCGGCGCCACCACCGCCGATGATGACGGCATCGAATGTTCTTTTCGGGATCATGATTTTTTCGTCCGTTTCGTCGTTTGTCTCCCCCTCCCAACCTCCCCCGCGAGCGGGGGAGGAGATTCCTCCCTCCCCGTTTGCGGGGAGGGTCGGGGTGGGGAGACTTTCAACTTGCAGCAGGTAATCACTTCACGCTCCAGAGGATATCCACGGTCCAGACCAGGCAGCCCAGGTAAAGCGCGCCGAAGGCCAGGTACAGAGCCAGGCGCGGCACCAGGAAATGCACGTAATCGATGAAGATCTCGCGCAGGCCGATCCAGGCATGGGCCAGCAGCGCGGCGACGAACAGCAGCGCGCCGACCTTCATCGCCAGGGGAGCGAACAGGCCGCGCCAGGTAACGAAATCAATGGGACCGGTGGCCAGGAAGCAGATCAGGAAAACCAGCAGGAAACCGGCCATGTAGATGGCGCTGGCCCGTTGCAGCAGCCACATGTCCAGCCCGCGACGGGCGCCGCCGACGTGTCTCATGCCGCGCCTCCCGTCAGGGTCAACAGGCCGATCAGGCCGACGACGGCGATGGCCGCGCCCAAGCTGAGCCAGGCGGTCTTGCGTGCCAGTTCCTTGCTCTCGCCCAAACCGAAATCGAAGCCCAGGTGGCGCAGGCCGGCCAGGAAGTGATGCAGGAGCGCCCACAGGGTACCCAGGCCGATCAGCCAGCCCAGCCCACCGGAGAAAAAGGCGCGCACCACGGCGAAATCCTCGGGCGATCGCAGGGAGAGCGTCAGGGTGTAGAGCAGGCAGGGAATCGCCAGGGAGAGAAAGGCGCCGCTGGCCCGGTGCATGATGGAAACCACCCCGCCAATGGGCAGCCGGATGGCAAGAAGATTGAGAAAAAACGGTCGCTGCCGATTCATCCGCGTGCTCATGTCTCCATCCTTCATGAAGACGCCCTAGCGTTGCATGGGCGTCGCTATAGTCGGCGCATTTAACGCTTATTGCGCCGCACAATCAACACCCGAAAACCCGCTTTTTTCGCGGGAAATGGCTCCCGGGCAAACTACAGGACGATTTCCCCGTGCCAGCCCATGGGCGACAGCCCGCGCGCCAGCGCGCCGGCCTCCAGGGCCTTGAGGAAGGCGTCCGGGCCGGCGGCATAGATGTCGGCCCGGGCGAGGTCGGCGTGGCGCGCGAGGATGGCCTCCGCCACGGCGGCGGCGCCGGGGGCGCGATCCAGGGGCTGATAGACGAAATCGTCCAGGGCGTCGGCCCAGGCCCGGCACAGGTTGTCCTGGTAATGGCCGTCCTTGTCCGCCACCCAGTAGAGATGCATGGACTCGGCGGTCTCCAGTGACATGGCGTGCTGCACCAGGCTCTTGATGGGGGCGAATCCCTCTTCCCAGGCGACGAAGATCACCGGCCGGCGCGAATCCAGCTTCATGACGAAGCGGCCGCGGGGCCCGGTGATCAGGACGCCGTCATCCTTGCCCAGGCCGTCGAACACCTTGCGCGAGAAACCCCGGTTGTCCCGGCGCACGTGCAGTTCGATATGACGGTCCTCGCAGGGACAGCTCGCCACGAAATACTCGCCTTCCGCGCCGTCCGCCGACAGGGTCACGCGCTGGCCAGCCAGGAAGCGCAGGCGCTGGCTGCGCGGGGCGGTGAGATGGAGGGCGGCCAGATGCTCGTTGAGCATTTCCACCGCCTTCACCCTGGTCGGGATTTCCTGCTCGGGGATGTCCTCGGCGCCCGAGACGTTGGCTTCCACCACCACGTCGGTGATGGGCGTGTAGGAGCACAGCAGGATGGCCCCATTGGCCTTGTCCTGCTCCTTCAGCACGTAGTCGTGGGGATGCACTTTCTTCACCTGGCCAGATACCAGGCGCGCCTTGCAATCCCCGCAGTTGCCGTTGCTGCAACCGTAATTCAGGGGGATGCCGGCGCGCAGGGCGGCTTCCAGCAGGGTGTCGTTGCCTTCCACGAAGAATTCGTGGCCGGAGGGTTGCACGGTGACTTGGACGGACATGATGCGCATCACGCTTTCCTGGGCCAGCAGCGCTTCCGCCCGTTCCGCCTCGCCTGGGGCGGCTTCGAGTTCGCGCTTGAGCCATTGTTTGAGTCCGGCCACGGCATCCACGCTCGCCGCGCCACCCGATTCCGCCACATCATCGAGCTTGTCGCCCAGGAAGCGGAACACCTCGTCGTAATGCAACAACAAGCTTTTGGCCGCGGCGAATTCCTTGCCCAGTTCGTACAGGCGTTCCGCCAGCACTTCCTTGTCCGGCAAGGCGCGTTCGTACACGCGCTTGCCAAAGGCCTTGGCCTTGATTTCCTCGACCCGCTTGAATTCACCGTCGTCTTCCCATTGCACGTCCGGGAACACGCGCAGGAGTTCGTTCATGTCCACCATGCCGTCGAAGGTGGAGAGCTCGCCGTCATGGATCATGCGCTGGATGGCGGAACGGGGCTGGCCAACCAGGCGGGCGACACGGGAAACGGGAAGGTAATGGGCCATGGACTGCATAATAGCCAGCCGCTCCCCTGGCAACAAAACAGCGCTCGCGAATATTTGAAGATGCTTAATCTGGCCGTCCGACCCTACCGGGAACACGCCTACCAGGCCCTGCGCCAGGCCGGCATGCCCGCCCTCCTCGCCCGCCTGTTCGCGGCCCGGGGCATAGCCGCGCCGGCGGAAATGAAATCCAGGCTGGCGGAACTGCTGCCGGTGGGCGATCTGAAAAACGCCGAGGCGGCCGGCGCGCGCCTGGCCGACGCCATCGCCCGTCAGGAGAAGCTGCTGGTGGTGGCCGACTACGACGCCGACGGCGCCACCGCCTGTGCCGTCGCCATGGCCGGCCTTTCCGCACTGGGCGCCCGGGTGGACTACCTGGTACCCAACCGCTTCGAGTATGGGTATGGCCTGTCGCCGGAAATCGTCCGCATCGCGGCGGAGCGCGCGCCCGACCTGCTCATCACCGTGGACAACGGCATCGCCGCCCACGCCGGCATCGAGGAAGCCCGGCGCTTAGGGCTGGAAGTGCTGGTCACCGACCACCACCTGCCGGCCGAGACCCTGCCGGACGCCCTCATCGTCAACCCCAACCAGCCCGGCTGCTCCTTTGCCAGCAAGCACCTGGCCGGCGTGGGCGTCATGTTCTACGTGCTGATGGCCCTGCGCGCGGAGCTGCGCAAACGCGGCGCCTTCGCGGCTCAACCGGAACCCAACCTGGCCGACCTGCTGGACCTGGTGGCCCTGGGCACCGTGGCCGACGTGGTGCGGCTGGACGCCAACAACCGCCTGCTGGTGGCCCAGGGCCTGGCCCGCATCCGCCAGGGCAAGGCCCGGCCCGGCATCCAGGCCCTGTTCCAGGTGGCCGGCCGCCCCCTGGCCCGCGCCGGCAGCGAGGATCTGGGCTTCACCATCGGCCCCCGCCTCAACGCCGCCGGCCGCCTCTCGGACATGGGCCTGGGCATCGAATGCCTGCTGGCACCCGACCGCAATCATGCCCTGCCCCTGGCCGGCGAACTGGACCAGCTCAACCGGGAACGGCGCGGCATCGAAGCGGAAATGCAGGACCAGGCCCTGGCCCTGCTGGACGGCATCCAGGTCGCCGACGGCGCCAGCATCGTCCTGTTCGACCCGAGCTGGCACCAGGGCGTGGTGGGCCTGTTGGCCTCGCGCCTGAAGGAACGCCACCACCGCCCCACCCTCATCTTCGCCGACGCCGGCGACGGCCTGCTGCGCGGCTCCGGCCGCGCCATCCCCGGCCTGCACCTGCGCGACGCCCTGGACCTGGTGGACCGCCGCCTGCCCAGCGTCATTCTCAAATACGGCGGCCACGCCGCCGCCGCCGGCCTCACCCTGCGCCGGGAACACCTGGAAGCCTTTACCAGCGCCTTCGAAACCGTGGCCCAGGAAAGCCTGTCCGCCGCCGACCTGATCCGCGTCATCGAAACCGACGGCGAACTCACCCCCGCCGAATTCACCCTGGAAAACGCCGAAGCCCTGCGCAACACCGTCTGGGGCCAGGGCTTCCCCGCCCCCGCCTTCCAGGGCGAGTTCAGCGTGCAAAGCCAAAGGCTGGTGGGGGAAAAACACCTGAAACTGCGCCTGGCCGGCAACGGCCTAGCTGCGGACGCCATGCTGTTCTTCCACGACACGCCCCTACCCGAACGAATTCAGGCGGTGTATCGACTGGAGGTGAACGAATGGAACGGGGTGCGGAGTTTGCAGCTCAATGTGGCGCATTGGGCTGGGGTATGAATGTCATTGGGTAACGGCTTGTTCAATATTGACCGGCTGTAATCGGCCATCTCCGGCCCTTGGTTGTGCCAAGAAAATACGATTCTGGGTGGCGGGTTCGACTCCGACAGCTGCCAGCCGCAAAACTGGTATGGTCGACAAGTCGTCGGCCAAAGCAGTAGGTGTAGTCCAGAGCCGAATTAGCACATCCGCTGCCCGTCATATCCTCAATCGCACCCCTGGACCACTCCCCAGTACTTGTACGTCAGCGACGACGTCACCCTCCTGAATCTCGGAAACCGTGACCGTCACTGGCCAGTCCCCCAAGTGATATACCCCGTGCTCGCTACGACTAACGTCGAAATCCGCGCTCCCGATCGAAGGCACACCGTTCTTCATCTTCACCACTACCGTATCACGCGTCGTGAGATTGCGGATATCAATCCGCCGGACCTCGTAGTCGCAGATAACATCGAGCATGATCTCGTTGGCGCGAACAGTGATCTCGTCTGCCTTCCTGCGACTACCACCAACAGGCAGGCCGGAATCCTTCGCCGATTCCGTCAATTCGACTGCCTCTAGAGCTTGCCCGCCTCCTGCCTGTGTCGTTTTGATGTTCGCCGACTGGGGTCTTGACCCGTCGAGGCCCATCGCTGTGGCGAGTGGCTTCGTCAAGAGGGGGGGCGTTTCCACAGTTATTGACGCAATCGCAGCCCCTCCCTCTGGTGGCAAAACAACAAGTTCTGGTACGTTCTTCGCTACCGGCTCAACCGTGCCAACTTGGCGTTCTTCATAGAAGCGCTCGATCGCTTCGTGATAGCCATGAAGGTTAATGGTGAGCGGCAGGTGCGCAAGGTCGATCGACCACTCCCGCGCAGACCGCTTGTACTGTTCCTCGATGCGCCGACGGACCTTCGTCTGGTTCGTCACCTGGGCAAGCCCAACATTGGCGAAGACCAGCCGCTCGTGCGCGAACTCAACGATCGCGCGATCGGTATGCCGGTCGCAGGACTTGAGCACCAGTTCGTAGTACTGCTGCATCAGCCGGTACTTCCCGGAAAGCTCCAGCACTGACCCCACCTCGAACGGCGAAATGCCACCCAGATCCTTGTTCCTTACCTTCAGTAGGCCGTCGAAGTACTGTTCGATGCGATCCTTCAGCTGAATGTCTAGTTGCTCCCGAACGATGTTCGCGGCCGCCAGCGCCCTAATGGCCGTACAGTGGACGTCCGGCGCATTGCTCACGACCGTGCCCAGCCAAGCCTGCTTGTCCTTGGCCATGTCCGGAACCGAATGCACGACCACGCAACTGAGGAATGCCCTCAGTTCCCCTAGTTCCCCTGTTTCCGCCAAGCGGGTAATCAGCTTCGCCGCAAGAGTATGCGCGCGCGCATCCGCGCTCAGTTCATCAACTGGGATGTCGTCAAAAACGGCGAACGCCTTTGTTCCACGCAGCGCCAAGGCGAACTTCTCGAACCGCTCGGCGTCACCAGCCCCACGCAGGTCGGCGCCAATCCCAGCCACAACCTTCGCGGATATCTTCGACCTATCCCCAGCGTGCGTCGCCGCCAAGATACCGTCGAAGTCCTGTAGCCTCCTCAGGTACGACAGGTTTTCCGGGAACATTGCCGCGTTCGCAAGCGCAGGCAATAACACTTCAGGGACCTCCGCGTCCGGCCGCCGCGTGGCCTTCCATATCTCCGCCGCAGCCTTGCCATGCCCGCCGAGTGCAGTCAGCACCGCGTAACCAATGGACGGATGCGGTGTCCAGTCAAGACGCATCGAGACCGAAGCTACGTGTGCGTGATCACCGCGCGCAGCAGCCTGCGCCCGATCATCGCTCGGTGCCGCGTCGAGGCGCGCGAGAAGCGTTCCGAACGCTGCATCCAGCACCTCGCGCATGCGCTTGTCCGCCACACCTGCCACTCCGCTGCTATCTGCAATCGCGGCGTTCAGGGTGGCGAAGAATGCCCTCGCATCCTCTTCCTGGCGGTGGCTTCCCATGTACCGTGAGGCATGGAAACGCGGATCCCCAGCGACCCCCTTGTTGCGTGCTAGGTTAACGAAATCCGCGTATTCGCCCGCGAGCCAGTAGTTGTCTAGGGCATGCGGTACGTCGGGTATCCGTGCAAAGATTCGGCCCGCCTGCGTGAAATCTTCGCGGAAGTGGCATGCCCACGCCCGCGCCTTAAGCGCGTTCGACTCGTCTCCGACGCGGTCGAAGCGGCTGGCAGCGCGCTCGAGCAGGTACGGGTCGCGGTTATCGTAACCGTTGTCAAAAAACTGGCGTCCTATGTCGGCGCTATCGTCCAGCACATCTTCCTGCCAGGCTCCCATCTCCCCATTTATCGCCAAGCCGAGGTTCGCCAACTCCCAAGCCCCTCCCGACGTCTTGTACTGCCCGATCAGATCCTCGTAGCCTTGGCCGCGGGCAAAGCGCCAGAACTTCTCGATGGCCTCGCCGGTGTCGACGATGAGCAGGCGGCCGCGTGCGCGCGACAGCGCGACATAAAGCCGGTTCAGGAAATATTCGTAGGCCAGTCGGTCGCGGTTCCTCTTGGCCTGGGGCTCAGGTTTACCCAGTAGTGCCGGCAGTCCAGAAAATCGCCTCAGACAGTAGTCGCCAAACTTGTAGATCACCACGCGCCCGAATTCCATCCCTTTTGCGCGCATCGGGTTGAACACGTCACGCGACAACTTCCCGTCAGCTAGGGCAATGCGCGAGAGTTGCTCGTCGGCCTGTACGTATTCAACCTCCGTCTCCTCCTGGCTTGGGACTATGAACACCACATCGTCCGCCCTGCGCAGCGCGTCACGCGTTGCCGCTTCCGCAATGTCGAACAAAGCTGGATCTGGCGCCACCTCGTTGCGCCATGTCTGCTGAGGCTTGAGACCGCCCACCTCGAATAAGATGCCGCGCAGCAACTGAATCAAATTGCAGAGGCGCACGATCGGCTCGGTCGAACGATAGTTGAACTCAAGTTCCCGGAAATTCACCTGTAGTTGGTGGCGCCCGGTAGGATCCAGTTCGCGTAGCAAGTTCTCACGGAAGCTATCGGAGAGGGCATTCCAGTCGAAGCCGGTGGGGTTGAGCGTCTGGAACGGATCGCCAGCGAAGGCGAACGGGATGCGCCCGAGCAAGTAGTGCGGGACGTCCCTCGCGGAAAACAGCGACAGGCGGAGAATCACCGCTAGTTCGTTTGAAGTGAAGTCCTGTGCTTCGTCGCAGACTATCGCGGGATAGCGCGCCAAACCGTCTTCAAGTCGCAGCACCTCTAGGGCGAGGTCTTGGTCGTCCCACAGGCCATCCCGCTCACAACGTGGCTTGTACCAACCATGCCAGATGCTCTTGTAGATCTGGCCGTACAAATCCTCATCGATAGACTTCTGCCGCTTGGGCAGTTCCGCATAGAGGTCCGGACTGAAGTCATCCCCCTGTCCATCCGCCGGGCGGCGACCCTTGATGAACGTGCGTATGGCATGCCACGCCAGTTCGGGTGAGTTACGCAAATCCGCCGGGCGCGTCGCGTCCTGTGCAACGCTCTTCACCCACAGTTTGCGGAACTCTGGGAAATCGACGTACTGCGCCACGTGGTACTTTACGCGCACTTCCTCGTCGAGAAGCGAGAGCAACATGTCCCGGAATCCGGAGAATGCTCTGTTAATGGTCGCTCGCGCCGGGCCGCTGTCCATGTCGGGTGGATCCTCCAGTCGCCGGTAGTCGCACGCCAGGATCGTCGACACCGTCTCCTTCGCACGCTCAGTGAGCGCCGGGCTGTAGGTCAGGTAGAGCGGTGGATCACCAAGCGGTTCCTTTGTGGTGAGGTGGTGGTGTAGGTGCTCGGCGAACAGGTAGTGCAATATGGTCGTTTTGCCCGACCCCGGCCGGCCATTAATGAATAGCGGGTATGGATTGCGCATCTCGCCGGGCGTTAGCAGAGTGTGCAGCAGCCCAAGCTCTTCCGGCGACAGCGACAGGTTTGCCTCCTTCCCGGCCTTCTGAAGGTTCACCCAGAGAGTGTCGTCAACAAGCACGAACTCTGGATAGGTTCGCAGCGAGAACTTGCGCAGTTCTTCTTCTGCGAGCGCCTCACCGGCGCTGAATACTTCCGCGTAGCGGGCACGCAGATCATCCTCGCGGGGACCTTCCGGGAAACCGACTGGGGCGACCAGCAGCAAGCCGTTCTGGAACTGGCGGTAGAGCACCCCCCGCTGGTTGCGGTCCGCAGGGTAGCGTGTCGCGGCTGTGCGATCCTCTTTCTTTGTCGAGACAACCAAGTCTTGGAGAATGGCGGCGAGCGACCACCGGAATTCAGTCATCTTCGATGACTTGAGCAACTCTACCCAGTCCAGAGTTTCGTAGATACTTGGTGCGCTCTGATTGAGCGCGGCAGTGGCGATATCGAGGTAGCCGGCTTCAAGTTCGCTAAGTGGCATCAGGCCTTTGACACCAGCGTCGATGCGCTTCTGGATGAATGCATCAAGGTCGTCTTCGCCAAACGCAGCTTCTTCTATGAACTTGTTCCGGAACGCTTCCTCCTCAAGGCGATGGTGATAATCCTCGTGCTGTCCTTTTACGAAGAACTTTGCGAATCGGATCACCCGATGCCCGGTGTGCTCCTGGAGCAGTTCGATCCCATACAGTCGAAAGGTCTTGCCAACTACCTTTTTTACGATCGGCGATGGCAGATGCTTGTCTAGATTGGCAATGCTCTGCTGCTTTTCAATCTTTTGGGCAATGCTAACGATGGAGTCGTACTGCGCGCAGTTCCGCGCCTCTTGCTCGCACGCTGGCGTGATGTCTACGAAGATGGTCAAGATAACTCCCTAATGTTAGCGCTCCAGAATCGGGCACCGGATTGACGTATGAAACTACGTCGAGAATGCCAGGAGGTCAACAATGATGGAGAGGACGAACCCGCCTCGCGCTGTCCACGCAAGGTCAGCATGAATCGCCCCGGGTTTCGTGGAGGCCATTTGGTTTAAGTCAGGCCACCGGAGCGGCCTCATTGGCGAGTTGCCTGTAGTAGTTTGCCTCGGCTTCGGCGGGCGGGATATAGCCGATGGATTCCAGC
>WBZL01000834.1_pt2 | contig 28867 bp, 26 predicted proteins | sample 5204291 | NCBI WGS metagenome assembly WBZL01 (sample SAMN12344345, study PRJNA552823) | activated sludge metagenome | biome: Activated sludge suspended growth; feature: Nitrification reactor; material: Wastewater; isolation source: activated sludge from nitrification reactor of wastewater...
CGGTGCCTCCAAGTTAGCATTGGAAGAAGCAGCTGGAAAAGCCAAGCAATTTTCACGAGAGGAGCTCTCTAAAACACGTGCTGATTTAGAAAGTCTAGAAAGCTTATTTCTCGAGACTCTGCAACGAACTGCGTCGACAGCAAAAGGACTGATCGCTGATGCCCTTAATGATCTCCTTATGCATGCAAAAAGAAATGGAACAACGATCGGTGAGCAACTCAAAGATACCTTGGCAACGTTCACACATCAGTTGTCTTCAGTAAGTCACTCTCAAATTGAAGCTAGTTTACAACTCGCCCAAACAACAGCAGATCTACTTCATAAAATTTCAAGTGGAATTTTGTCTGGAATTTCGGAGCAAACGAAACGAAACGATTCAGAAAATAAGCAATAGTACCTAATTTGAAAAAGATGCATAGAATCGAATTATTACTGAAGAATCTGCTTAAAAGGTTATTCGAATCGCTAAGTTAGTTTTTCTCTTTTATAAAAAAGATATATTTCTTACCGATAAAAGCCAGATCAAATCAAATAGAGACATTATAATTAGTATTATATTATCCAGAATACCGCAATATCCAATATAATCACCAACATGAGTAGCCTTATTATTATTAGCGCCCCATCTGGGACAGGAAAGACTAGTATCGTCAGCGCGCTAACCGAATCTGATAGTCAGTTAAGTTTATCTGTATCGCATACTACTCGCAGACCAAGACCTAATGAAGTGGAAGGACAGGATTACTATTTTGTTGATCGAGATATTTTCCAAGCAATGGTGAATCGTGGAGAATTTCTTGAAAGTGCTGAAGTATATGGAAATTTGTATGGGACTTCTCATAAGTGGGTTAAGGAATGCCTCGCTTCAGGACGAGATATACTCATGGAGATTGATTATCAGGGAGCGCAACAAGTACGCAAAGCATTTCCTCAAGCAATTAGTATTTTTATTTTACCCCCATCCTATACGCAGCTTGAAGAACGTCTAAAACAAAGGGGACAAGATGATCAAAAAACAATTTCACGACGTCTTGCTAACGTTCGTGAAGAAGTGAGTCACCTTAATGAATTCGACTATGTCGTTGTTAATAACGAATTACAAGAAGCCATTAAGGATGTTAACTGTATCATTAAAGCAGAACGATTAAGGATAATGCGACAACTTATTAATCAGCGTACGCTAGTCGCCCAATTTTATTAATTTTTTGAAGAGAGAAACTGATGGCACGTATTACCGTTGATGATTGTTTAGAAATAATTCCTAATCGCTTTGATATGACACTGGCTGCAACTGTGCGGGCCCGTCAAATTTCGATCGGATCGACTCCGTTGATTGAGAACGAGAAGGATAAACCCACCGTTATTGCCTTGCGCGAAATAGCAAGGGGTAAAATCAATGCTGATATACTCAATGCTATTCGCTAGTAATTTGAAATAACTTCTACTATCCATTTCCAAATACACTTCGTTGCAGCACGTCAAACGTAGCGCTTAGGTTCCTATGGAAATGTCTGAGGCTAATACGTTATTTTCAGAAGCATCTAAATACCTTAAGCCCGAAGAGCTAAAACTACTCAGTCGCTCTTATTATTTCAGTCAACATGCTCATCAAGGTCAATTCCGTAAAACAGGAGATCCTTATATCTCCCATCCTGTCGCAGTAGCTAAAATTTTATGTGGCCTTCGACTTGATGTATTAACACTAGCTTCTGCGCTACTACACGATGTCGTTGAAGACACTGATACTTCAAAAGCAGAGATTAGCGAAAATTTTGGAGAAACAGTGGCAGAGCTTGTTGATGGAGTTTCTAAGCTCGATAAAATTGAATCTCAAACTCAGGCTGATGCCCAGGCAGAAAATTTTCGCAAGATGCTGCTTGCTATGGCACAAGACGTACGCGTCATTTTAATCAAGCTTGCTGATCGCTTGCATAATATGCGGACCCTCGGTGTAATGCGTACCGATAAAAAAAAACGTATTGCTCGAGAAACACTTGAGATTTATGCACCTATTGCACATCGACTCGGATTAAATAATATCTACCAGGAATTACAGGAACTTGGGTTTCAACATTTTTATCCTAACCGATATAAAGTATTAACTAAGGCAACCAAGGCTGCACGTGGAAACCGTCGCGAGGTAGTTAGTAAAATACTAGAAGCTATTAAGCAGAAACTCCTCAATGCCGGTATCGATGCCATCGTGACTGGTCGGGAGAAACATCTTTATAGTATTTACAAGAAGATGTCTGAAAAACAGCTAAGCTTCTCAGAAGTTTTAGATATCTACGCTTTTCGAGTATTAGTCAAAGACACCCGATCATGTTACGCAGCTTTAGGGGTTTTACATGGTTTATATAAGCCAATACCAGGAAAATTTAAAGATTATATTGCCATTCCAAAACCGAATGGATATCAGTCACTTCATAATACTCTGCTAGGTCCATACGGGTTACCACTAGAAATCCAGATACGTACCTATGAGATGCATCGAATAGCAGAAACCGGTGTTGCATCTCATTGGTTGTATAAAAGTAGCGATAATGAAGATAATGACTTACATTTAAAAACCAATCAATGGTTAAAAAGCTTATTAGAAACACTCAGTGATTCCTCTGACTCAGTTGAATTTCTTGAACACTTGAAAATAGACATTTTTCCAGGTGATGTATATGTTTTTACACCTCAAGGTAAGATACTGGCATTGCCACGAGGCTCTACTGTAGTTGACTTCGCATATGCAATCCATACTGATGTTGGGAATCGCTGCGTGGCCGCAAAAGTAAATAGCGAAAATACCCCACTCCGCTATAAACTGAAAAATGGTGATAGAGTTGAAATCATAACTGCACCAACGGCAAATCCAAATCCTGGGTGGTTATCCTATGTTAATACTGGAAGGGCACGGTCAAGTATTCGCCATTTCCTCAGAACCATTCAGTATGATGAATCAGCAGAATTGGGCGAGCGTCTCTTAAATCAAGTATTACTATCGTTTAACATCATTCCAGAAACTATCACTCCAGTTCAATGGGATAAGCTTGTAAAAGATAGTGGTGTAAAAACCAAAAAAGCACTTTTTGCTGAAATTGCACTAGGAAAGCAATTTCCTGTTGTTGTTGCAAAACGATTAACTGCTCCTTATGAAGCGCTGTCCGAAGCCTTTAGTACTAGCAATAATCCTATATCGATACTAGGAACTGAAGGCATGACCATTCAATTTGCTAAGTGCTGTTATCCAATTCCTGGTGATGCCATTGCTGGATTGATAAAAAAAGATCATGGACTAGTCATTCATACCCAAGATTGCACGGCAATTTCAAAATATCTAAAGAATTCAGAAAACCTTTTGAATGTGAGTTGGGGCGAGGAAATTCCAAATACATTCCAATCAGCTATTATTATGACAGTGGTAAATCAACGCGGTGTTCTTGCAAGAGTCGCTTCTGAGATTGCTAAAGTTGGGTCTAATATTGACGATGTCAAACTAGAAAATGATAGTGATTTCACTAATATGCGTTTTATTTTACAAGTCAGAAATAGGAAGCATCTCGCTCAAATCATGAGAAAGCTAAGGCATATTCATGAAATTGTAAAACTTGGACGAGTGAAAGCTGGTATTGAACACAAATATCATAAAGGTAGTATTTAACTTTAACTTAAGTTATCACAATGGAAAATTCTTCTATTCTTGATTTTACATCCCCTGGCTCGATTCCTTTAGAGTCCTCAGAGATAGTTAAGCAAGTTAATCTGGAAATTAGGATTTCAATTCAAACACTCGAAAATATTCTAGTCACTGATCCTATGGAAACAACGTGCTGGAAATTACTTGGAGGGCTTTATCTAGGAGCAAACCTAACTAATAAATTCAACAAGCTTACACAACAATACCAAAATTTCTTTGGAAAACCATTATTTCCTGAATTTGAAGAAAAAAACCGAGCCGAAGAACAATTGTTGTTTAGAATGCCTTCTAATATTGTTCCAGAATTATTACCAAACACTACAGAAGTAGAACAGGCCTGTAACTCTCGCAAAAAAGTAACAATTGATTTTTCTGATGTTAAAGAATCAAGTGCAGAAGGATTAAGTACACTAGCAGCTTTCTTTCTATCACTAGCCAAAGTTAGTAATAAACCCGAAATAATCGACATAAATCATTTCATATTAAATCTAGAGAAAAAAGCGATAGCCAGCAATAAAGTAAATAGCGTATGGGATGTACTTTTCGCTTATAAACGTCTGTGTGATGATGTAAAAGGGTTTGATAATTTAGCTCTTAAATTTGCAATTCAGTATAGTATTTCTCCACCCTCTTGGATTTAGCTTCAACAATCCTTAGTTATCACGATAAAATATTTCTGCTGAACTTGCCATCAATATCAGTAGATTTATGTTTTTCTCAAAACGCCAACTAAATTTCTGTTAAGCCACTATCGAAGCTCTCATGTAGCTGACAGTGGCTTTGTTTTGATATTTATTGATTGATCCAGTTACCCAGCATTCTAATATTTATGAGAAAGCTACAATTTACTCTCATAATTTGCAATAACTTCGGTCATCACTGCACGAGTAGCAATTGCTTGAGACGAATCGTCAGTAAGGATGGCTTCTTTAAGATTCCGAATTGCATTTTCTAACCTCACTCGTTGTAATGCACCTAAGCGTAACTCTAGATCCGATAGAAATATCCCTGCAAGTAAAAAAAGCCCCTCTCTGGCTAGCAAAGCCTTACTCTTATCACTTGCAAAATTAACCTCGATTTGACTGATATTTCTTTTAAGTTGGCCCAGAATTCCTTTATTTATTTGTCTAACAATTGCATCAGCTTCAACAGAGGCCAAACTACCAGTTAGTTGTGTCTTGATCAGATTGCTGCCAGCTAAGTTATCTTGTGAAATAAATCCTTCCACAACACGGTAAAAATATTCCCCCTCGATTTGTTTTTCTCTAGCTTCATCGACATTACCATCACGATCAGAAATAATTCCTTCTACTTCTCTTAGTACACCGATCAAAAAGCTTCTTACTAAGGGAATAATGATATTTTCTTGTGCCAAAGCAATTGAAGCCCTATCATCGTCATTAGCTTTGCTTAAAGCTTCTTTACCTTGAACAAACGCGGTAAGAATTTGATAATCTAGATCCGGGTTCCTGCCACTCGTGATCGTTGTCTTATCCGTTGTCAGAATTTTTTCTTCCCGATTTGCCGTTCCGGCAATAGCTAAATAAGCACTATATGCTCTATCCCATTCAAGCAGTAATTCATCCGCCGAAAGACTAGGAAATTGCTCAACTGCCAGGATTACACGGTTATAAACCACAATTGCAAACATTCTTTGTAATGATTTATCAATTACTTGCAATGCTAGAGCAGTATCATCGCCATTTTTTACTCGATTGATCGCTGCTGAAACATCCTGATCGATCGTTAATCCATAAATTTGATCAACGATTTGTGTCAAACCTTTTAAATCACCAGAATATTTTTGCGCAATGGCATCGGCATCTGCTGGGCTTTGGTTTCTTAAAACTCCAATTTCCTGAAAATCTGCTACTGCATTCTCTATGAGCGCAGTGGGTTTTGTTACTGTATATTTCGAACGGTTAAGCGCACTCTCATACTGATTCAGAATCCCTGCAATAGCATCGCGTGCTGCTTTTGAGTTTGTTGCATTTAGCTCGTTACTCGCTGCTAGCAAATTTTCGAGTTCATTTTCTAAATTACTTCGCACTGTCGATCCCAACCTTAATTCCAAATCTGGAAATAAGACTCTAGCAAAATATTTAGCGCCAGCAGCTTCTGCTACGGCCTGTGGACGATTTCCCTCTGTAATGGCTCTTTCTTGCCCGCTTGTTTCTGCAAGCACTCGACCAATAAATCCTTTACCTAATTCACTCACAATCTCATCCGCAACCACTTTTGATGGATGACCTACCAATTGGTTTTTGATGATTAAATTACCTGCTGGATTTCCATTTGATACCAGAGACTCTATGATGCGATAAAAGATTTCTCCTTCTTTTAGTACTTCAAGGGTTTCTTCTACATCGGAATTTCTATTTTCGATCACTGCAGCCACTTCACGTAGAACCCCGATATAGTATGCTCGAGCCAGAGACATACGAATCGCATAACGAGCAATTTGCACCACAATGAAATCTTCTTCAGCATTGGTTTTATTCAGCGCTACCCTTACTCGTGCAAATTGATCGAGAACCTCAGTATCTAATCCAGGATTATCTCCCGCTACTATTGATTGTCTATCAGCAGTTAGCACTCGATTCTCTCTGGCTACAGTTCCCTTGATTGCATTAAATGCTGCTTCTGCCTCATCCAACATACTAACTAAGGTAGATGATGCGCCCGACTGAAAGTCGTTACGTATCGCTGTAATTCGATTCCAGATAATTTGATAAAAAACACGCTGCAAGGTTTTATCTACAACCTGTGCAGCCAACTTTGGCGCTTTCCCATTTTTAATATCGTTAATTGCACCTTGAATATCATTATGTAGCTCTAAAACATTCGCTTCATCAATTTCTTGTACCAGCGCTTGCAAATCACCTGTATAAGCTGCAGCAATGGCATCGCCATTAATTGGTGTCTCTCTGCGTAACGTCCCAATCGTTTGATAAGCTGTCACGCCCGATTGAATTAGTTCAGCACTTGAAGCTGCTCTTACACTCACACTACTTAACGCTAAACCCAATGACAATAAACTTATCAATGATGAAGAAACTATTAAATTGAATAACTGCTTTCTTAAAAGCATTACAAAATCCCCCTTGATAATTAATATTGAATACGAAGGTTAATGATAATGATTATTATTAATAAAATCAAATATTGTAAAATTATCTTTAGAGAGATTCTCTAAGAAATCTGCGATATAGCGCCAAGAGAAGCAACTAGATCGCCAGTACCACTCTCCCCGAGCCCTATTAATTCAACAAGACCAGTAGCAAATTTTATTGCTTCAATAGCTTATGTACTAGAGGGAGAAAAACAAAACTTGGAGAGATTAAAAGTATGGCTTTAGAAATTTGCAATTAATGAGGCACGAATTGCAACTGGAGATCCAGGAGTAATATTATTGTCGTTATGCACTGAAGCAAAATATTTAGCATCAAAAAGATTCTCAACATTCAATTGAGCTCGGACCCGCGTTGTTAATTGTGCAAATAATGCGGCGTCAACACGTGTAAAATCTGGAATAATAACTGTATTTGATGTTGATGCAAACATACTACTACGATAGATAACACCGATGGCTGCGCCGAATTTTGGTGTTAAATCATATCGACTCCAAACAGAAAATGTATTACGAGGTAGTTCAGCCACTGTATTTCCTTTGGGAGCTCCAGCTTGATCACTCGTTACTTCACCAATTTGGTATGCATACCCTCCCATCACATTCCAATTTGGTAGCAATTGCCCACTTAAACTTAGCTCAACCCCTTCTGTTCGCTGTCCTTTTGTTAGAAAGGACCTAGCAGCATTAGTTGGGTCAATCGTAATAACATTTGTTCTGTCAATTCTAAATGCAGCACCTGTAAACGATAAATCAGGTCGGATATCCCACTTAAAACCCGCTTCAAGATTCGTAAATTTTTCAGGTTTCAGCGTATCCGTTGTAACAGTTAACGAAGTTAACTGTTCCCCAGCACGAGGAACAAAAGCTTGACTAAAGCTCACATAAATTGAGACTGGTTCAATTGGTTTATAAATCAAACCAAACCGAGGGGATAGCAAACCATCGGTAGTATTCAAGCGATCTTGATTTCCATTCTTTTGCTGAAAATTAACTTCAAACAAATCGTAACGAACCCCTGCAATGGCTTGCAGCTGGGGCAATAACTCAATCTGATCTTGAAAATAAAAGGAAGTGATATCGACCTTACTGCGATTAAAAGCATCTCCTTCAGCATTCACAAATGTGATCGGCGCATTGGTAATTGAATTACCAAATGGTACTCGAATACTTTGACCCCGTGATAAATCATTATTAAAAAAACCAGTTTCCCTTCTGTTGTTAGTAATTTGCTGACCAACCTCGACCCCTGCTAACAACGTATGAGTAATAGGTCCTGTTTCAAGGGTATACAACAAATCTGTCTGATTAAAAATATTTTGACGATCTGTTGCATTATTATAAGCACTCAAAGGTACAAAACTTCCAAAAACTGGACCATTAGCAAAAACATTCTCATAGAACTTGTCAAATTCTGAATAGTTTGTTCGGTTACGCAGCATGACTCCAGATTCAAAACGATGCTCGATTAGCGAGTTAAATGACAAAACCTCGATATTAGAATTACTTCTTCTTGGATCACCAAAAAATTGAGAACTCTTAACATCAGCTGGTCTTCCCTGGAAAGAAGGTATACCACGATCAGCAACACGCTCATCATGAAACCGTTCCATATTAACAACAATTTTAGTGCGATCCGTTGGTTTAATTGTTACAGTGGGCGAAATTCCAAGGCGCTGTGACTCAACGCCATTTCGAAAGCTACCCGCATCTTCAAATAAACCATTTACCCTAAATGCCACATGTTCGTTAATTGCCTGATTAACATCCATTGTCATTCTTTTCAAATTAAAAGATCCACCTTGGAACGAAAATTCACGAATAGGATCCCACCCAGCTTGCTTGGTAACGCGATTAATAACCCCGCCAGAACCACCGCGTCCGAATATCATTCCGTTAGCGCCTTTTAATACTTCAACACGCTCAATATTATATAAATCACGGAGATACTGAACATCATCACGAATACCATCGACAAAAAAATCTCCTGTTGATCGGTTACCCCTAAATATTAGCGCATCACGATTACCCTCACCCTGAGAGACCCCGATTCCCGGAATATATCGCACTGCATCACTCAAACTCCGGATAGCTTGATCCTTTATTATTCCTTCCGTAATAACAGAAATTGATTGCGGAACATCTCGAAGAAGTGTATTGGTTTTGGTTGCTGTAATGCTACTAGTGGCCAAATAACGACTTGCTGTTTTGGTCGCCGTTATCTGTATCGAGGGTAACGTTGTAACCACAGGATTTGATACGGAGGAATCGGCTATTTCTAGTAACGTATACCCCGAGCCAACTGGCACCGCTGTCAGTTTATTTCCACTGATTAATTGATTTATCGCTTCTTTTAAAGTGAACTCGCCGATCAATGCTTTGGCTGTTTTTCCCTGAAATTGCTCTGGATCAAAAGCAATCTTGATACCAGTCTGCTTTGAAAATTGATTAAGTGCTTCGTTTAATGAAGCCGCAGGAATATTTAGGTTAACAACTGCTGATTCATTTAGCGCTGACGAATGAACGATCCCAGCGCTTGAAAAAAAGGTAGTAATGGTAATAAAAAAAACAATTCCCGACTTGCTGAGTTGTTTTTGAATCGTTCGAGTTATAGAGGTAAATTGACCATTCTTAATTAAATTTTCAACCAAAAAATTTCTTAATGCCTGGAACATGTCGAACAACGCAGAATGATCAATTTAAGAGTGCTTTAATAATAACAACCAAGCTTATAGTTAGAATTTTTAGCTAGCTTTAGGAAAATGCTGCTGACAAAGAATGAAGGGCCAGCAGCATTAAGTAAGAAAATTAGATTTGACTTTGTAACCAGTTCTGCATACCAACCTTTTGCATCACATCCAATTGCGTTTCAAGCCAGTCAATATGCTCTTCAGTATCTTCCAAGATTTTCTCAAAAATTTCTCGAGAAATATAATCTTGGCTTGTTTCACAGGCTGCGATCCCAGCGACTAGTGTTTCACGAGAAATAAGTTCTAGTTTCAAGTCACACGAAACACATTCTTGCGCGTTTTCACCAATTAATAATTTTCCTAATTCTTGTAAATTGGGAAGACCTTCTAAAAATAAAATTCTCTCAATCAATTGATCTGCATGCTTCATTTCCTCAATTGATTCATTATATTCATGCTCAGCAAGCTTATTAAAGCCCCAGTTCTTATACATGCGCGCATGGAGAAAATATTGATTGATTGCTGTTAACTCATGTTGCAGCTGGCGATTTAACCAGGTGATTATATCGGAATTACCTCTCATTATTACCTCCTAGAGCGTTTAACTTGTGAAGCACACCAATTTAAGTGGAAGAGGCCGAGCCAATTTGCTGCTGTATCAATGCCTGATCCAATACCATTTTAGCATGGCATGCACAAATTCCGCACTGTTCGGTAACGCCCAAACACGTTTTTAAATCCCGCATACGTTCCGCCCCTTGGTGCACAGCTTCGCGAATCGCATGGTCCGTAACACCCTTACAGATACAAATATACATGAGTTAAACCTATAAACCAAAAATTGTTAATGAGAATGATTCGTAATTATATTGCACCATTTCAAATAGTGCAAGTAACTGATTTGCCATCTATCTATAAATTCAGAAATAAGATTAACCAAAAATACCTACTTCAATTCATCTCTACCATAAATAGCGAGATAGTTTAGAATTAATCTCGATTTCCTTATCGAAGGATTAAACAGGTCATAGCGTAATGAAATATAGTTTACTGCATGGTTCATGCCTTCTTTGATACTCTGAATGCGACTTACGCTATTTCCATGCGATCCCCAATACTCAATTTCCATTAAGGCAGAATCAATCATGCAAAAAAAAATTTATCTTGTAGCCGGTGCACGGCCCAATTTCATGAAAATTGCACCTATCATCCGCGCGCTCCAAGAGAAAGAGACTTTAGCCTACCGCATTGTTCATACTGGCCAACATTATGATCGAGAAATGAACGAAGTATTCTTTGAAGAACTCGGCATTCCAGAACCCGATATTTTTATGGCCGCCGGAGGAGGCAGTCATTCCCAGCAAACAGCCAAAATAATGCTAGCTTTTGAAGAATATTGCCTTAACGATAGACCCGATGCGGTCATTGTGGTGGGAGATGTCAATTCTACGCTTGCTTGCTCCATTGTAGCCAAGAAATTACATATCCCGGTAGCACATGTCGAGGCCGGGCTTCGTAGCGGTGATTTAACAATGCCAGAAGAAATCAATCGACTCGTTACTGATAGCATCTCAGATTGGTTTTTTGTGACTGAACCCAGCGGGGTAGAACATCTAAAACGTGAAGGCAAAGCTGATGACGCCATTTTCTTTGTTGGCCATGTGATGGTGGATAATTTGCTATACCAAGCCAATAAATTAGCGCATATCAATCTCGAAGAATCTGAAATAAGCAAATTTAAGCTAGACCGGGCCCTGAATAAGCAGCGTTACGGTGTTATTACGCTTCATCGGCCCAGTAATGTTGATGATAGAGAAGTTTTCTCTCGAATCGGAAAAGCGCTAAAAGAAATTTCCACCCATTTACCACTCATTTTTCCTACTCATCCAAGAACTCGAGAAAATATTAAAAATTTTGGTATTGACCTTGGTAGCAACATCACGTTAGTAGGCCCTCAAGCCTATATGCCATTTCTTGATTTATGGAAAAACGCTGCAGTAGTTCTAACCGATAGCGGCGGCTTACAAGAAGAAACCACTGCACTAGGGATTCCTTGCATTACCATTCGTGAAAATACGGAACGTCCTATTACTGTGGATGAAGGGACGAATACCTTAGTTGGAACCAATCCCGAGCGAATCATTCAAGAAGTAGATAACATTCTGCAAGGAAAAGGTAAACAAGGTCGTCGACCTCAACTATGGGATGGTCACGCTGCCGAACGAATTGTTGAGATTCTTGAGAAGAAGCTCTTGCAGCAGGTCTAAAAGAACATTCATTGCAGTAAAAATATTTTTTATAATTTTTCTGTACAAAAACTATGCACTCATTGATTCCTGTTATTTTATCTGGTGGTTCTGGAACTCGGCTGTGGCCTCTCTCTCGCGAAAAGTATCCAAAACAATTATTGCCCTTGATCAATGAAGACTCATTGTTACAAGCCACCATTAAGCGTTTAGATGGCTTAACAGGCATAACCGTTGAAAATCCACTGATCGTTTGTAATGAGGAGTACCGTTTTGTAATTGCTGAACAACTCAGGCTAATCGGAAAAGCATGTTCAATTTTACTAGAGCCATTTGGACGAAACACTGCTCCAGCACTCACTCTCGCAGCTTTAGTCGCTGCACAAAACAATGCAGATCCGATTTTACTGGTCATGCCATCCGATCATGTCATCGTTAACGCTTCAGCGTTTCAAGCATGTATTAGCAAAGGCGTATCTATTGCATTACAAAATTCGATTGTCACGTTTGGGATTGCTCCCGATGCCCCAGAAACTGGTTATGGCTACATTCAAACAGGTGAGTTGCTTGGAGACGTAGGAATAACTCAAATTGCCCGCTTCGTTGAAAAACCAAACCAACAAACAGCCCAAGCCTATATCGACGATGGTTCTTATCTATGGAACAGCGGGATATTCATGGTCCGCGCATCAGTTTGGTTAGCCGCGATTAATCAATGTCGCCCAGATATCTTTTCAACATGCCAAACAGCATGGAATAAAGGTTCTCACGAAGGGAACTTCATTCGTGTCAATGAAACAGCATTTACTGCTTGTCCCAATGATTCCATCGATTATGCGGTCATGGAAAAGCTATCAAGCAATCACCCTTCATTACCATCCGGTGTCGTGATCGAATTCTCAGGAGGTTGGTCTGATGTTGGGGCATGGGATTCCCTTTGGCAAGTGCTTCCTAAAGACGAAGCGGGCAACGTTTCACGCGGAGATGTTATTTTGCACGAGTGCAAAAATACACTCGCTATTTCAGAAAATCGTTTAGTGGCTTGCGTAGGTGTTGAAAACTTAACTGTCGTCGAAACACCGGATGCAATCTTAGTGGTTCATAAAAATAGAACACAGGACGTCAAGAAAATTGTCGACTCGCTTAAACTAACAAAACGCGTAGAAGTTATATTACACCGGAAAATTTTCCGACCTTGGGGTTGGTATGATGCCGTGGATGCTGGAGAACGCTTTCAAGTTAAGCGTATCGTGGTCAAGCCTGGTGCTGCCTTATCCCTTCAGATGCATCATCATCGTGCAGAACATTGGATCGTTGTCCGTGGAACGGCAAAGGTAACACGGGACGATAAAAGTTACTTAGTAAGTGAAAACGAATCAACGTATATCCCGCTGGGAACACGCCATCGTCTGGAAAATCCAGGTCGACTCCCACTAGAAATGATTGAAGTTCAATCAGGATCCTACTTAGGTGAGGACGATATTGTCCGGTTCGAAGACATTTATGGTAGAAATGAAGCTTATAAACCTAACTAAAAAAACAGAGAAATGCTGCTCTTCTAATTCAAATCTACAAATCGATTTTATTTACAGATTTAAGAACGAAAGGACAAATGGGTTGAAGTATAATATGCGTTTTTTTCCATTTCATTCTGTCGCGTAATGGAGATCAGTCATGCCAATTTATGAATATATTTGCCGTTCCTGCGGTTTTGAAAAAGAGCATTTACAGAAAATGAGCGATGTACCAATTGCACAATGTCCAGAATGTGGTAGCCATGAATACGTTAAATTAGTATCAGCAGCAGGGTTCCAATTAAAAGGAAGTGGCTGGTATGTTACAGATTTTAGGAATAAGCCTACTTCTAAATCCGAAACTCAAACAAAACCCAATACGAGTGCTGGGGATAATACTACTACCACATCTGAAAAAACTGCAACCCCGACTTCTTCTACCGGAACTGCAGAGTAGTACAATACAACTGATGTTTATAACGAGAACTCGCCTAAATCAGTTTTAATTTTTATTGCATCCATGACATTAATATCGATACAGTCTGAGCACGCAAAATTTCTGTAGAATTGCACGCGATTATCCTGTACCCCTTTTTTCTATTCGAGCCTAATTAAAATCTATGCGGACTAACTATTGCGGTGCCATCGATAAAATCTATCTAGATCAGGAAATTACACTTTATGGATGGGTGCATCGCCGTCGTGATCACGGTGGTGTTATTTTCATCGATTTGCGTGATCGCGAAGGTATTGTGCAAATCGTATGCGATCCTGATCACAAAGAAAATTTTCAAATCGCTGAGAAAATCCGTACCGAGTATGTCCTTAAGATCGTAGGGTTAGTAAGGCATCGACCAGCAGGCACAACCAATTCTGGAATTTTTTCGGGTGAAATCGAAGTTTTAGCGCGCGCAATCGAGATACTCAATGCGTCTCTCACCCCCCCTTTCCAAATGGATGAAGAAAATCTCAGTGAAGCCATTCGGCTTGAGTATCGCTACCTTGACTTGCGACGCCCATCGATGCAACAGAATATAAGGTTAAGGCATCGCGTCTCAATGGCTATCCGCACATTTCTGGATCAAGCTGGTTTTATCGATGTTGAAACACCCATCCTAACCAAATCGACCCCAGAAGGCGCACGTGATTATTTAGTACCTTCACGCGTCCATGATGGGCACTTTTTTGCTTTACCCCAATCACCTCAGTTATTTAAGCAACTGCTAATGGTATCGGGATTTGATCGCTATTATCAGATTACCCGTTGCTTTCGTGATGAAGATTTACGTGCTGATCGCCAACCCGAATTTACACAAGTCGATATTGAGACCTCGTTTCTCTCAGAGAATGAGATTATGGATTTAATGGAAAAGATGATTCGTCACTTATTCCAGAATGCTATCGATATTGACCTACCGAACCCTTTTCCACGGATGACTTTTGCAGAAGCGATGCATAAGTATGGCTCCGATAAACCTGATTTACGCGTACCGCTTGTGCTCACCGAATTAACGGACCTGATGCAAGAAGTCACTTTTCAAGTATTTCGCGATGCTGCCCAAAAATCAGGTGGGCGTGTCGCGGCCCTTCGAATTCCACAGGGCGGAGAATTATCACGTAAAGAAATCGATGACTATACACAATTTGTAGCGATTTATGGTGCAAAAGGCTTAGCGTATATCAAAGTCAACGATCGAAACAAAGGTCTAGAAGGTTTGCAATCACCGATTCTAAAATTCTTGCCAGAAACAGTCATTCAAGCAATTTTGGAACGCACGCAAGCACAAAGTGGGGATCTCATTTTCTTTGGCGCAGATAAAGCTAAAACCGTTAATGATGCACTCGGCGCATTACGCGTGAAAATTGGGCATGAGCGTGGATTAGCAGAGAAAAATTGGAAACCCCTATGGGTCATTGATTTCCCAATGTTTGAATGGGATGAAGAAGAAAAACGGTGGAAAGCCCTACACCATCCGTTCACATCCCCCATTGAAGGACATGAGAATCTCCTCACTACCGATCCTGAGAAAGCACTCTCGAGAGCCTATGATATGGTATTAAATGGAGTCGAAATTGGTGGCGGTTCAGTACGGATTCATCGCCAAGAAGTACAAGCAAAAGTTTTCCACGCACTCGGAATAACAGAGCATGAAGCTCAAGAAAAATTTGGATTCCTACTCAATGCACTTCAATACGGCGCACCTCCACATGGGGGTATTGCATTTGGTTTGGATCGCATTGTTGCCATGATGACCGGGACCGACTCCATTCGTGATGTGATCGCTTTCCCTAAAACACAACGCGCACAATGTATGCTAACTCAAGCACCGAATAGTGTTACCGAGAAACAATTACGGGAATTACACATACGACTCCGTAACCCAAGCGCTAGCATTTCTTAAATTATCCTTACAGTGCATGCCTATAAGCTTCCCATATCGGTATTAGTGGTTGTCTATACAATCGATCGTGACGTTCTTCTACTGGAACGTGCAGATCACCCCGGTTATTGGCAATCGATTACCGGAAGCCAAGATCCGGATGAGTCACTTTGGCAAACAGCAGTTCGAGAAATTAAAGAAGAGACAGGGTTAGTTGCCAATCGATTTGAATTAAACGATTGGCACATCCAAAATCAGTATGAAATTTTTCAAGAATGGCGTTGGCGTTATGCCCCCGGAGTCACTCACAATACCGAACATGTTTTTGGTTTAAAATTACCAGAAATTATGCCCATTTCGATTGCATCGCGCGAACACCTCTCATTGATCTGGTTACCCTGGCACGAAGCCGCTGAAAAAGTGTTTTCATGGAGTAACGCTGAAGCAATCAGAAAACTGGATACCACTTAATCAGTTAAATGAATAGCTGCAAATTCATGCATCCTTTGTCTGTCGCATGCAAGTCAAATTTAAACAAAACATATTGAAATTTAGCGCTTATTCTTGATTTGGGATTAGTTATTGCTGCAATATCATATTTAGGATCATGAAAAGGAAACGATTGTGAGTGATTTAGACATAGTCATATTAGCTGCCGGGGTTGGCAAACGCATGCGATCATCTCTTCCAAAGGTGCTCCATAAATTGGCTGGTAAACCCTTACTCAAGCATGCACTCGACACAGCGCAAACATTATCACCTAGAAAAATTTATGTCGTATATGGCCATGGGGGCGAACAGGTTCTGACTGAAATCAACGATGATCAGCTCACATGGGTTAAGCAAGAACCACAGCTTGGCACCGGCCATGCTTTGCTACAAGTGCTTCCTTTTTTAGCAAAATCAGGTAAAACGTTGGTTCTGTTGGGTGACGTTCCTTTGATACAAGAAAACTCATTAACTCAGCTTGTTGCAAGCGCAAGTGCCAACAATTTTGCATTACTAACAGTCACTTTAGCCAATCCTTTTGGTTATGGGCGGATTATTCGTGAAGATGGAACCAATCAAGTTTCAGCCATTGTAGAAGAGAAGGATGCAAACGAAATACAGCGTAGCATCAATGAAATCAATACCGGTATTATGGTACTTCCCAATGCCTATCTCCATGATTACTTACCCAAGCTTAGTAATAGCAATGCTCAAGGTGAATACTATCTGACGGATATCATTAAGTTAGCTGCGAGTTCTGGAATTAAGATTGAAACCGCTCAACCTCACTATGAATGGGAAGTATCCGGTATCAATAGTAAAGTACAACTCGCCCAGCTTGAACGTGCAGCACAAAATTTCCAAGCGCAACAACTATTAGACGCTGGGGTAACACTCATGGATCCGTCTCGTATTGATATTAGAGGCAACCTAATTTGTGGTAATAATGTTGAAATTGATGTTAACTGTATCTTTGAAGGTACAGTTACATTAGGAGATAATATAAAAATCAATGCAAACTGCATCATTAGAGATACTATTATCAGTTCAGGAACAACTGTTCTTCCGTTTAGCCTGATAGATAATGCTGAAATTGGAAAAAATTGCCATATTGGACCCTATGCGCGAATAAGACCAGGCACTCGGTTGGATGATAATGTTCATATTGGTAATTTTGTCGAAATAAAAAACAGTTACATTGCAATGGACAGTAAAGCGAATCACCTTAGCTATATTGGTGATGCGACTATCGGCAAAAAAGTAAATATTGGCGCGGGAACAATTACTTGTAATTACGATGGCGCTTATAAACATCAGACGATCATTGAAGATAATGTTTTTGTTGGCTCGGATACGCAGTTAATTGCACCGGTTAAAGTTGCTAAAGGCTCTACGATTGGTGCGGGCTCCACGATCACGCGAGACACGCCTGAAGAACAACTCACACTGTCTCGCGCTAAACAAATCAGCGTTGCAGGGTGGAAGCGCCCAAGTAAAACTAAAGTTTAATAATACTCATTGTCCTGGTAAATCGAAGCAATTGGAAGGAGAAAAGCATGTGTGGAATTGTAGGCGCAGTCGCGAAAGATAATGTGGTTCCTATTCTGCTAGAAGGTCTTTCTAGGCTCGAATATAGAGGCTATGACTCGGCTGGCATTGTCGTTGCAAATGCAGAATTACAAAGATTACGTACCACCGAACGCGTTTCAGAACTTGGAAGGCTCGTTGCAACCAAAAAAACCCAAGGATTTACCGGAATTGCACATACACGGTGGGCGACGCATGGTGCACCTTCAGAAAGAAATGCTCACCCACATTTTTCAGGGCAAGATAAAAAAATTGCGGTTGTGCACAACGGTATCATCGAAAATCATGAGGAAATCCGCAAGCGCCTTGAAAAAGAAGGCTTCGAGTTCCTATCCGATACAGATACTGAAGTGATTGCTCACCTCATATCATTCAACCTCGAAACAACCCCAAATCTGCTTGAAGCAGTATGTAAGACAATCAACGAGCTACAAGGTGCGTATGCAATTGCGGTTGTGGAAGAATCACAACCAGATCACATCGTCGTAGCCAGAAATGGCGCACCGCTATTATTAGGTGTCGGTAACAATGGAAACTATGTTGCTTCGGACGCTTCTGCGCTCATTCAAGTGACTAAACATATGATTTACCTTGAAGAAGGCGATGTAGCAGAATTACAGAGCAATGGTTACCGCGTTCTTAACCGTATTGGCAACACTGCCTATAAAGAAGTAACGCGCTTAGTCCGAGAAAGCGATTTAACGCGTGATTCTGTTGAATTAGGGCCTTACGCCCATTACATGCAAAAAGAAATTTTTGAGCAACCGATTGCGGTTGCTAATACTCTGGAAATGGTATTAAACGCCCATTCTATTTCACCTCAACTCTTTGGGACTGAAGCAGAAGCTATTTTCAAGAAAACCAATGGGATTCTAATTCTTGCCTGCGGGACGAGCTATCATGCGGGCTTAGTTGCCAAATACTGGCTAGAAACGATCGCTGGGTTACCTTGTAATGTTGAAATTGCCAGTGAGTACCGTTATCGCGATCCCATTGCAAACCCAGATTGCCTGGTCATCGGTATTTCCCAGTCAGGGGAAACGGCAGACACGCTTGCCGCGATCAATTACGCAAAAGCCCTTGGACATAAACATAGCTTGTCGATTTGTAATGTTCCAGAAAGCGCTTTGATCAGACAAACCAATTTACGCTTTTTAACACGCGCCGGTCCTGAAATTGGTGTGGCTTCTACAAAAGCATTTACAACCCAGTTAGCAGCACTCATGCTATTAACGGTAACACTCGCAAAGCTTAGAAATCGGTTTTCTGGAGAATTAGAGCAGGAAGTCATTACTTCATTACGCCACCTCCCGATTGCCATTCAATCCGCGTTATCTGTCGAACCGCAAGTTAAAGCATGGGCCGCCAACTTTTCACAAAAACGACATGCGTTATTTTTGGGTCGCGGCGTTCACTATCCCATTGCATTAGAAGGCGCACTTAAATTAAAAGAAATTTCTTATATTCATGCAGAGGCTTATGCGGCCGGTGAATTAAAACATGGCCCGCTGGCGTTAGTTGATAAGGAAATGCCTGTCATTGCCATCGCACCCAATGATGCATTATTAGAAAAACTTAAATCCAACTTACAAGAAGTTCGCGCACGCGGTGGCGAACTCTATGTGTTTGCCGATAGCGATTCGCATATTCAAGAAAGTGAAGGGATTCATATTATCCGACTCGCAGAGCATGCAGGCATGTTAAGCCCCCTGTTACATACCATTCCACTACAGCTATTAGCGTACCATGTTGCTTTACAGAAAGGGACCGATGTCGATAAACCAAGGAACTTAGCAAAAGCAGTTACTGTTGAATAATCATGTGGCTGATCTAGTTCTATAGTTGAACTAGTACCATATTTCTTAAGATCTAATGGCTTTATCAAGGCAATCTAAATAAATTTGTGCATTAGGGGTCGTCTGATCCCGTTGCGCATGCCAAAGCATCTCACCCAAGCAATCCATTACGTTATGGATTGCAGCATGTTCATCGCCTAATTTCACGACCAGACTGCGATATCTTTCCTGGATGCCAACCGGTTGATTGATAGAAAGCTGTTCTTTGATTGCCATATGCATGCTCATGTGCAAGAACGGATTTGTCTCTCCAAACTCCGGTAGATAGTCTTTGTCGATGAATTGATCGTAATCTTCGAGTATCGGATGATATTCTGTGTGTTGTAATATCACTTCCAGTGCAATTGTTTCCATTCCGGATAATGGCTCATGCCGGCCATATTTATACCAAGTGTCAAAGAATAATTGCCGGGCTTGATTTCGAGTGGGATTAAACATTGCTACGATTCAAGGTCACGCTTCGTTAAATATAAATTTTTCTCGTCAAATTCGCATAAATCGTTGATGCAGCATTCTTGGCAAGCAGGCTTCCTGGCCTTACACGTATATCGCCCATGTAAAATCAACCAATGATGAGCATCGTGTTGGAAGGCTGCAGGTACTCGCTTCAGTAACTTATTTTCCACTTCCAGCACATTTTTTCCTGGTGCTAGTCCAGTTCGGTTCGCGACCCTGAAAATATGAGTATCTACTGCAATGGTTGGTTCTCCAAATGCGGTATTCAGCACTACATTCGCCGTTTTACGCCCAACCCCAGGAAGTTGCTCAAGGTCTTCTCGATTTCGCGGTACTTGACCCGCATGTAACTCATTTAACAACTTACACGTCGCTAGGATATTTTTTGCCTTGGTTCGATATAATCCAATCCGCTGGATCATTTCACTTAATCGCACTTCACCCAGTGCAAGAATTTTTGCTGGGGTATTTGCCACGGGAAAAAGTTTTTGCGTTGCAAGATTGACACTTTTATCTGTTGCTTGTGCCGAAAGAATGACCGCGACTAATAGTTCGAATGGCGTTGAATAAACCAACTCTGTCGTCGGGTGGGGGTTTAACGACTTCAATCGGCTAAACATTTTTTGGCGCTTCGCAGCATTCATACTTCGGGCTCACTCCGATTGCTGTCCAGGCTAACAGTCGATAAGGCCTTAGCACGTTCTAATGCCGCGAGTATCATTGCTTTCTTTAGATTCTCATCGACTGAGGCTAATTTAGCCACCTTGGCCTTGGCCGATGATTTACTTTTAAGCTGATTCTTGCGCTGCCGTTCGGACTCTAATCGTCGCAATCGATTTTGATACCGCTCTCTGGCTTTATCAGCCGCTAATCGCTGCAATGTTGGATCCTCATCTCGTTTAGTCAGCGCAATGGGAACCATTCGAATGCAGTCTACAGGACAAGGCGCGATACAACGCTCACACCCGGTACATTCCTCAGTAAGAACGGTATGCATGCATTTAGCTGCCCCAATAATTGCATCCACGGGACAAGCTTGAATGCAAAAAGTGCAACCAATACAGTACTCTTCATTGATCAAAGCAACCGCTTTAGGCTTCGGTATACCATACTTTCTATTCAGTGGTTTATAGGAAACATCTAATAACACAGCCAGTTGACGAATAACTACCTCATCACCGGGAGGACATTGATTAATATCCGCAACACCTTGCACCATTGCCGTTGCATAAGGCAGGCAACCTGAATAACCACATTGTCCACATTGGGTCTGCGGCAAAATTGCATCGATTTGTCTGATTAATGAATCGTTTTCGTTACTCGACATGTTGCGAATGACAAAGTGTACTGATGCACTGGTTTACCAAATCAGGGCCTGCATAGATCAAACCCGTATAGAGTTGAATGAGGCTTGCGCCCGCTGCTATTTTTTCTTTGGCATCATTGGCCGACACAATACCCCCGACACCAATGATCGGAATCCGCCCCCCTAGTAGCGAATACAATTGACTGATCACTCGGGTACTCAATTCCCTCACTGGCAATCCACTCAGTCCCCCCGTTTCATCCGCATGCGTTAACCCTGCGATGTTCGGACGCGAAATCGTAGTATTGGTGGCAATAACACCGTCAATATTATGTTTCATTAAGATAGCAGCAATCGATTCAAGTTGTGATTCATCCAGGTCAGGGGCTATTTTCACCAATAGCGGCGTGTAGCACCCCTGCTGATCACTGAGCTTATTTTGCTCTAATTTTAGCGTAGCAACTAAATGATCTAACGCATGCTCATTCTGCAATTGCCTCAAATTCAGTGTATTAGGGGAAGAAATATTGATCGTTACATAGCTAGCAACTGCATATACCTTACGAAAGCAAAGCAAATAATCTTCTATGGCTTTTTCAACCGGGGTATCAAAATTTTTTCCGATATTGATACCCAGAATTCCATGATATGGAGTGCGCTTTATATTTTCTAATAAATAATCGACGCCAAGGTTGTTAAAGCCCATACGATTGATGATAGCGTGCGCTTCTGGGATGCGAAATAGCCGAGGTTTTGGATTGCCAGGTTGGGGTCGCGGCGTTACTGTACCAACTTCAATAAATCCAAACCCCAGTTTAGCCAGCACATCGATATAATCCCCATTCTTATCCAGACCAGCCGCAAGCCCCACTGGATTAGGGAATTTGAGTCCCATAATGGTTTTAGGCTCACAGGGAACTACCCGATTATCTGATAACCCGAATGGCTGCAATAACCGCAATGCTTTAAGCGTAAGGCTATGCGCTAATTCAGCATCGAGTGTAAAGAGCAAAGGGCGCAACAAACGATAAAGCATGAAGATGATTTCCTGGGTTCAAGCGAAAATTTAGCGGACCATCATGATAATTAAGATACAGATCGATTCTTCAATATAGGTTCAGCCGTACGAGACCAGCACCCTTGTCGCAAATATTGCAACGGCTGAAAATGCGCTTTGTAATTCATTTTACGGCTTTCCTCGATCCAATAGCCTAAATAAAGATAAGGGTGCTTTTCCAACCGGCAATAGTGAATCTGCCACAAAATACTGAAAGTACCCAAGCTTGCCTGGGGTATTTCTGGATCAAAAAAAGTATAAACTGAAGATAAACCATCAGGTAATTGATCAATAATGCTGACCATCTGTAGTCGGTTTCCATCATGAAATGTTACAAGCACGGAGTCAATACTGCTCTGCAACAAAAACTCACAATATTGGTCATGAGTATCACAGCTCATTTCACTGAGGGCATGACGCTTTTGCTGATAACGACGATAGAGCCGAAAATGGTCAGGGTGGAAATGCAACTTATGCAAGCTCACCCGTAAAGTATGATGGCGTTTCCAAGCGCGATATTGGGAACGGTTAGGCACAAATTGATCAACGACAATGCGCACAGGCACACAGGCAGTACAGTGCTCGCAATTGGGGCGATAAACAAAATACCCACTGCGCCGAAACCCTTCCTGAATCAACTTCGCATAAGCCTGTGTATCGACTGCGCGACTATCTGGAACCGCGATTTGCGAACGCGCAAACCGATCGGTTAGATAGCTGCAGGGATAAGACTCTGTGGTATGAAGCTTCATTGTTCGAAAAAAATATCAACCGGGGTAAGTATAATCAAAACGCCATGCCTCGAATTGACTCGGAACATCGACCAATTGACTCAAACGAAGTGCAAATTCGTTACGGGAAATTTCTCGGGCACCTAAAGATGCGAGGTGCTGGGTTTTCATTTGGCAATCGATCATTTCAAATCCCCAAATCTCAAGTTGTTTTACCAGGTGTACAAAAGCGATTTTGGACGCATCACTCACTCGCGAAAACATCGATTCTCCATAAAACATTTTTCCAAGGGCAACGCCATAAAGCCCACCGACTAATACACCATTCATCCACGTTTCAACGGAATGCGCAATCCCCATTTGATGCAACGTCGTATAAGCATCAATCATTTCATTGGTAATCCATGTCCCTGCTTGAGTTTTGCGTGGTCCAGCACACGCTTGCATCACCTCACGAAAGCTAGCATCAGTGCGAACCTCATAGTGATGCTTCTTGAGTAATTTGTGCAACGATCGCGAAATAGAGAGCTCATTGGGAAACAACACCATCCTAGGATTTGGGCTCCACCATAAAATTGGATCCTCATCATTAAACCACGGAAAAATACCACTGCGATAAGCGTTGATTAAGCGCTGCGGTGATAAATCGCCGCCTACCGCCAATAAACCGTTGGGCTCAAGCAACGCTGTATTCAGTGGTGGAAAATTTTCAACCTGATCGGTCGCTAACCAGTGGATCATCAACTTTATTTAAACTGAATGAAGAAAGCTTGATTTAAATCAAAGTTTATTAAGCAATGTTTTTCTATCATTGGCATGGGTTTATAGAAAATAAAAAGAGAAAGGAGAATTAATGAAATCATTTCGTCACAAATCAGGATTTGTACTAACCACGATTGCAGGCATAGGGCTAAGTATAGGGTTAACGATGGCAGCACCGCAAGTGTTTGCCCATGACCGTGCGAAAGCAATGGAGCAGCAAATCAAAATGCTTGAAAGCCAGCTAAAGACGCTACGGGAAGACTTCTATCGTGTTCAGGATTCGACCAATGCTGAGAAACGCGAAGTAGAAGCGCTCAAAAATGAAATCCGGCAAGAGAAAGAAGCATTACAGAAAGCTCATGCTGAGCATCATGAAATAGAGAAGGCGCATGATGAATTTGGAAGAACGGTCGCGCGAAGAGATCGTGTATTGTTCTTCAGGGGCGGTTATGCGCATAACCTACAGGGTAGAAATGGTTCTTCAATACAAAGCAATGTGGCTCCAGTAGGGGTTCAAGAACCAGGCGACAATAATGGCTGGTATGTGGGTGCAGGCCTGGATTGGAGTTTAACTCGGGACGTGTGGGGTCTCATTCCTAAAACCAATGTGTATGCGGAATTGATGTTTGAATACAAAAAATTTGGCGTTTCACAAGGTAGTGCACTGGCAAATGTCCCAACAACGTTAGTCGGGGCGCCGGATAATCCTCGTGGTGTGACGATTAGTCAATTTACGGTTTCAGCAGCACCCAAAATTAAATTCATGGAAGGCAGTGATTTCAGGCCATGGATCATTCCAGCGGGTTTTGCAGTGCATGTGGTAAGTCCAACCACCGAGTCGGTTACTTATTTAGCACCCGGCATGATGTTTGGCGCAGGGTTTGATTACCGCATTTGGAAAGAATTCTTCTTAGGTGCTGATGCGCGTTACCATGAAACCTTTGGTAAAACCGATGGGGTCAATGTCAGTGGTTTGACCGCGGGTGCATATCTTGGAATTGGTTTCTAAGCAGCAGTAAGGTTTTTAAAGTTTTATAGGCAGATTAATTAATCGATACATAAGAATATAAGATTAAAGTCTCTGTTGTAGTTGATTGTTGGTTGTTGTTAGTTGGTGTAGTAGTTAGTGAAAGTGTAAGTTAGTTGTATTTTTCTTCTCTTGTTTCTAACAAGGTCATTGTGACAAGCTGTGATTTTGTGACGAAGCCTTCGCACCTTACTTTAACAAGTAAGGTGCTTTTTTTTGCGTTAATTTCGAATGATCAATTCTGTGTCCCCGCTTTGGCAAGAATGCGATCGAGTAACCGTATGCTGAGCACTCGCTTAAGAAAACCAAATAAATAAGTAGGAAACGTCACGTAATAGCGAGGCTGAGGTATCTCTGCTTCCAATGCTTCTACAACACGTTTCGCTACTGCTTCAGGGGGTTGTGTAAAGGGAACAGCAGGCCCTGGTTTATTTAATCGACTGAGCACTGCTTGGTATTTTTCACGATGCACACTTTGCTCGACTGGGATAAATTTTTGTAGCGCTTTTAAAGCATTTGCCCGAAATTGCGTCGAGATAGGGCCCGGCTCGATTAAACAAACATAGATTTGAGTGCCCATCAATTCCAATCGCAAGGTATCGGTCAGTCCTTCGATCGCAAACTTCGAAGCGTTATAGGCACCCCGAAATGGCATCGCTGCAAATCCCAGCACTGAACTATTCTGAATGATGCGCCCATATCCCTGATTGCGCATGATTGGCAACACCAAATTGGTCAATTCCAGCCAACCCATCACATTCGTTTCAAACTGCGCTCTTAAGGCAGCCCGGCTTAAATCTTCTACAGCCCCTGGTATTCCATAGGCCCCGTTATTAAATAATGCAAACAATTCATTTCCTGTGCGTTGCATGATTTCTGCAAACGTCTGTTGAATCGAGTTTGAATCATCTAAATCAAGCTGCAGGCTTTCAAAACCTTCCGCTTGCAACATGGCTACGCTTTCAGCGCGACGCGCTGTCGCGAAAACACGGTAGCCGCGTTCACGAAGTTTATGGGCAGTCACGTAACCGATGCCCGTTGAACAACCCGTTATCAATATCGATTTATTCATTTCACCCACTTTATCCATCCATTCATTCACGATTTCTTTATACCCTTACCCCTAAGATGGGCATCGCTCAGTTTTTTGTCACAGCAAGCACCATCATAGCATCGTGTTGTTCCTGGAAAAATGTTTAATACCAGAAACCGAGAGATCTCGATGCTGGAGTAACTGAGTCTTTGATTAACCTCAACAGATTTAATATCCAGATTTTTGATTTTTTCTGCTGAGCTGAGGGAGTTATAAGTAAAAAATATTAACTATTATTAACAAAGGAGAAAAAATGCAGCAACGACGCTACAACCAAGAATTCAATTTTTTCTTAATCATCAGTATGGTGTTCAGTTTTAGCTTAGTCCTATTTACATCACCGGTAGCGGCACACGATCGAGCCAAAGCATTAGAGCAAGAGGTTCTAGAACTAAAAAAACGATTAATCGCTATCCAAGATGAGTTGAGCCAAATCCGCACGGACTCGTCACGAGTTGAGCAGCAGGTTATCGAAAACAAACAAGCGATAAAAGAAGAAAGGGTAATCGTTCAACAAAAAATAGAATCCGAGAAGGAAGTGATCAAGAAAGCGATTCTGGAAGAATCGCCACGAAATATGATCTTTTTCCGTGGTGGATGGGCACGACAAGATCATCACCACAATGGTATTTCAGTGCAAAGTGGTGTAGCACCCGTTGGTGCGCAGCAACAAGCTCCCTTAAATGCTTGGTATGTCGGTGCTGGATTTGACTTTGGCTTAACCAAAGACACCTGGGGACTCATTCCTAAAACTGAACTCATCGCGGAATTAATGTTTGAATACAAGCAATTCGGAACGGTATTGGGAAATGCGCTGGCTAATGAACCAACCCAACTCGCTGGTGGTGACTTAAATCCACGCCATGTGACATCGAGTACTGTCACCGTATCCGCAGCACCTAAAATCAAATTCTTAGAAGGTTACCGGTTAAGACCGTGGATCATTCCGGCAGGTTTAGCAATTCATATCATCAGCCCTCCCTCCGAAACCATCACTTTCTTCCAGCCTGCTGTTATGTTTGCGGCTGGTGCAGATTACAAACTATGGAAAAATATCGTACTCGGCGTTGATGCACGCTATCATCTAATGGGTGGTCACTTGGATGGTCTCCGGTTAAATGGCTTAACACTGGGCGGATATTTAGGGATCGGTTTCTAATATCAACGATGATTTGCATACTATCCCCGCTTCACTGGTGGGGATAGCGCTTTCATTAGATAAGACCGACTTGACATTAAACGGAGCTTCACTCTAGCATCGCACTGTAATGACCATAATGCTAGGCGATGTCAAAATTACTGTTTAAACTCAAAAATGTCCCAGATGACGAAGCGGATGATGTCCGTCAATTACTGGCAGACCATCAGATTGATTATTATGAAACCACTGCCGGAAATTGGGGCATCTCCATGCCTGCAATTTGGATAACCCATGATGGGCAATTCGGTGAAGCGAAACAATTATTTGATACTTACCAAACGCAACGTGCTTTGAACGTACGGGCTGAATATGCACGATTAAAAAAAGAAGGCAAACATGAAACGCTACTTGGTAGGGTAAAAGAAAATCCACTGCTATACTTTATTTATACCTTAGCTGTCATACTATTGCTTTACTTGCCCTATAAACTCATTCTTGAGATTGCGGAAAAATTACAGAATTAAACGATCCTATCTCGAGCCAGTTCAACAATATTCATAATCATTCCGTGTATTCATCTAAAGAAATCGACCTAAAATCAAAAAGCTTTCTGGCACTCATTCTCGGTACACTCACTGTCCTAGGATTTGCACCTTTTTATTATTTCCCAGTGCCGGTCATTACTATTTTACTATTATTTTATCTATGGCGTTCAAGCACTAAGCCCTGGCATTCAGCAGTCATCGGTTTCTCGTTTGGTATGGGATTATTTGGGGCCGGTGTAACCTGGCTTTACGTTAGCCTGCATGACTTTGGGGGTATGCCCTTACCGATCGCGGTCGTAGCGCTACTGTTACTTTGCGCCTATTTATCGCTCTTCCCAGCATTAACAGGTTGGTTTACTACAAAAATCCGACACATTCATTTCAGCGCTTGGGCAGCCTGTGTCTCAGCGTGCTGGGTCATGTCTGAATGGCTAAGAGGGACGCTATTCACAGGATTTCCTTGGTTGACTCTAGGTTATTCACAAGTCCCCGCAAGCCCCTTAATTGGTTATGCGCCTATCCTTGGCGTTTACGGTATTTCGTTATTATTGGTATTCAGCATTGCTTTATATATCGCTTGGCCAAAACAAAAGAATCTAAACCATTATCTATGGATATTGGGTGGAATATGGGTCAGTGGCTATGGATTACAACATTATCAGTGGGTCGATCCTGAAGGTAGCCCGATAACCGTTAGCTTACTGCAAGGTAATATCTCGCAAGATCTCAAATGGCGAGAAGATCACCTCGTTAGCACGATGAATACTTATGCAGACTTGGTACTTGAAAGCAACAGTCGCTTGATCGTCACCCCCGAAATATCAATTCCATTATTTTATGAAGATGTCCCTACGGATTATTTAACGCTATTGAGTGATCATGCCAAGCAAAATCAAGGCGATGTTTTAATTGGCTTTGCAGAAACGGTGCCCCATTCGATCGCTCGCAATGAATATTACAACTCGATGTTTAGCATGGGTAGTTCTCCTGAACAACGGTACCGGAAACATCATTTAGTCCCTTTTGGGGAATTTATACCTTTTAAACCCTTGTTTGGTTGGATTATTCAGGTATTAAATATTCCGTTATCCGATTTCTCTCGTGGTTCGCTCGATCAACAACCATTAGATTTGGCTGGGCAAAAAGTAGCTATTAATATTTGCTATGA
>WBZL01001115.1_pt1 | contig 28853 bp, 37 predicted proteins | sample 5204291 | NCBI WGS metagenome assembly WBZL01 (sample SAMN12344345, study PRJNA552823) | activated sludge metagenome | biome: Activated sludge suspended growth; feature: Nitrification reactor; material: Wastewater; isolation source: activated sludge from nitrification reactor of wastewater...
CAGTCCAGCTTTTCCTTCGCCCAGGCTTCGATCTCCACGAAGCCATCCGCACCCGAGAGCACCGCACACACCGCCACCACCAGCATCTCCACCAAGTCGTGCTCGACCTTCTTCACCTGCCGCGGAGCTCGCACACCAACCCACACGTCCATCAACCGGACCCTGCCTCCTGCCTCCATGGAGAACTCCAAAAAGACAGAAAACTACACAAATCAATGGGCTGTGAACAGCCCCTTCGTAACTCCTTGAGCGTAAACGACTGTTTCCCAGGGTTCACGACAATGGCATTCATGCGATTGCCCTGCGCCGTTGGCGACGTAGCAGCCTGACCTGTCGCAGTTCGCGTATAATTATAGGTTTTCAAGCGTTTTCTGAGGGTTACTCATGCCGATCTACGCCTATCGTTGCGGTTCCTGTGGCTTCGAGAAAGATCATTTGCAAAAACTGAGCGACGCGGCATTGCATATCTGTCCCCAATGCGGTCAGGCCACCTATACCAAGCAACTGACCGCTGCCGGTTTCCAGTTGAAAGGCAGTGGCTGGTATGCAACCGACTTCAAGGGTGGTAGATCGCCTGCGTCGACCGAAAAAACGGAAGGAAACGAAAAACCCAACGAAACAAGTACCAAGACATCCCAGGAAAAAGGGCCTGCCTGCGTGACCGGAGCCACGGCGTGCGCCGACCACTGATCAAGCGCTATTTCATCACCGGCCTGCTGATCTGGGTTCCGCTGGCAATCACCGCCTGGGTACTGGTGCTGATCGTTGGAGCCATGGATCAGTCCTTGCGCCTGTTGCCGGAAGCGATACACCCGCGCACGGTGCTGGGTTTCGACATCCCGGGTGTCGGGGCGGTCTTGACCTTGCTGATCATCTTTCTCACCGGGCTCCTCGCTGCCAATTTCATCGGGCAGCGGCTGGTCGCCTGGTGGGAGTTGTTGCTGGCACGCATTCCGGTCGTTAATTCGATCTATCACAGTGTCAAACAGGTTTCAGACACGCTCTTTTCATCATCCGGAAACGCTTTTCGCAAAGCATTGCTGATCGAATATCCGCGGCGTGGCTCCTGGACAATCGCTTTTCTCACCGGTCAGCCGGGTGGTGAAATGCTTCGGCATCTCGATGGCGAGCATGTCAGTGTTTACATTCCCACGACACCGAATCCGACTTCGGGCTTCTTTCTGATGCTGCCGAGAACGGAAGTCATCGAACTCGACATGAGCGTGGACACCGCACTGAAATATGTGATCTCGATGGGCGTTGTGGCTCCGCCGTTACGACCGCAGACCGCGAACGCTTCCAGCCGACCATAACCTCAAACAAGTCACTCGGAAAACAGCATGCGTACTCATTATTGTGGGCAAGTCGATTCACAGCTTATTGGCCAGGATGTCACACTTTGCGGCTGGGCGCATCGGCGCCGCGACCATGGCGGCGTAATCTTCGTCGATCTCCGCGACCGCGAGGGACTGGCACAGATCGTATGCGACCCCGATCGTCCGCTGATGTTCAAGACCGCGGAGTCGGTTCGCAACGAGTTCTGCCTGCGGATTGCCGGCAAAGTCCGCGCCCGACCTGAGGGTACAGTCAACCCCAATATTGCCAGCGGTGCGATAGAGATTCTTTGCCACGAGATGGAAATCCTTAATCCGTCGGTGACACCACCGTTCCAGCTCGACGAAGAGAATCTGTCGGAGAACATTCGTCTGCTGCACAGGGTGCTCGACCTGCGGCGTCCGCAGATGCAGGGCAACTTGCAACTTCGTTACCGCACGGCGCGGGCCTTCCGGCGCTTTCTGGACGATGCTGGTTTCATCGATATCGAAACTCCGATGCTCACCAAGAGCACTCCCGAGGGCGCGCGCGATTATCTGGTTCCCTCGCGGGTACATCCCGGCCAGTTCTTCGCTCTTCCTCAGTCACCGCAACTTTTCAAGCAGTTACTGATGATTGCCGGGTTTGACCGTTACTATCAGATCACCAAGTGTTTCCGCGACGAAGATCTGCGCGCCGACCGCCAACCGGAATTCACCCAGATCGATATCGAGACCTCGTTCATGAGCGAGGGCGAAATTATCGGACTGATGGAAGAACTGATCCGGGCGGTGTTCAAGGATGCGATCGCCGCCGATCTGCCCAATCCATTCCCGCGCCTGAGCCATGCTGAGGCCATGCATCGCTATGGCTCAGACAAGCCCGATTTGCGTGTGACTCTCGAACTCGTCGAAGTCGCCGACGCCCTGAAGGATGTCTCCTTCAAGGTCTTCGCCAGTGTCGCCAACAGCGAGGGAGGTCGTATTGCTGCCCTGCGCATTCCCGGTGGGGCCAGCCTGACTCGTGGCGAGATCGATGCCTATACCCAGTTTGTCGGCATCTATGGCGCCAGAGGGCTGGCCTACATCAAGGTCAACGATGTCACGCAACTCAACGAGGCTGGCCTGCAATCACCGATCGTCAAAAACCTGCACGCGCGCGCGCTGCAGACGATCGTCGAGCGGACCGGCGCGCAGTCGGGAGACCTGATTTTTTTTGGTGCAGACAGATGCAAGGTGGTCAACGACGCGCTCGGTGCCCTGCGCACCAGAATCGGACATGAAAAGGGCTTCGTCAATGGCCATGCCTGGGAGCCGGTATGGGTTGTCGACTTTCCAATGTTCGACTATGACCCAGAAGAGAAGCGTTGGACGGCTTGCCACCACCCTTTCACCAGTCCGAAGGACGAGCATCTGTCACTGCTCGAAAGCGATCCAGGACGCTGCCTGGCCAAAGCCTACGACCTGGCACTCAACGGTTCAGAGCTTGGTGGTGGATCGGTGCGGATTCACCGTGCGGCAATCCAGGAACAGGTCTTCAGGGCGCTCGGCATCGGTAAGGAAGAGGCGCAGCTCAAGTTCGGGTTCCTGCTTGATGCCCTCAAGTACGGTGCTCCTCCCCACGGTGGTCTGGCTTTTGGCCTGGATCGCATCGTGACGCTGATGGCCGGAGCCGAGTCGATCCGTGACGTGATCGCCTTCCCGAAAACCCAGCGTGCGCAGTGCCTGCTCACCGACGCACCGAGCAGCGTGGACGAAAAACAACTCCGGGAACTGCACATCCGCCTGCGCCAGAGAGTCGAAACGCAAGTCGAGATTGGCAAAGGGTAATTGCAGGTGCTGAAAATCGTGACTCTTCTGCGGCTATTGCTGCTGGCTGCACTGCTCGGTGCTCTGCTTGGCGTGGCTCAGGCACGTGAACCCAGGCCACTGGCGAGCGTCGCGTTGGCCGATTTGCCACCGGAGGCATTGCAGACCCTGCGTCTGATCCGGCAGGGCGGACCCTTTCCTTACCCGCGCAAGGATGGCAGCATTTTTGGAAATTTCGAGAAGCGCTTACCATTGCAGCCGCGCGGCTACTATCGAGAGTATACGGTGCCGACGCCGGCTAGTCGCGACCGTGGCGCGCGACGAATCATCGCCGGCGAGGGACGCGACGGTGATGTCGCCAACTTCGGCGAGTACTATTACACTGATGATCATTACCGTAGTTTCCGCCGTATACGCGAATAACCATGAGCCAGAACGACTTGCAGAACTTGCTTGTGGATGCAACACAGGCCGGTATTTACCATCTGCCTGTGACTGCTCACAGGGTTGTCAAAGCGGCTGCGGAAGCGGCCGGCCTCGCCTGTTTTGACGTCAGTTTTGACGACTCTGACTGCATCGACAGCGTCCTTTCGACACTCGGACGGGATCTCGATTTGCCCGAGTGGTACGGACACAACCTTGATGCCCTCAAGGATTGTCTGACCGATTTTTCGTGGTTTGAAGCCGCTGGTTATGTCCTGATCATCACCCGGGCTGAAATTCTGCAAGCCCAGGATCCGGTATCTTTTCACGCGGTAAACGAGGTGTTTGCCGCGGCCATTGCCGAATGGCGCTTGCAGGACTTACCGATGTGGGTATTTTACGATCTCCGTGCTGACGGACTGGCGGCTCTCCCGACTCTGGCATGAAGCAATACAAGCGGCCGGTGTCGGTGCTGGTCGTGATCCATACTCGGGACTTGCAGGTGTTGTTGCTCGAACGCGCTACTCATGCAGGTTACTGGCAGTCCGTGACTGGCAGCCAGGAAGAGGGCGAGCCATTGCTGACAACTGCCATCCGTGAAGTCGGGGAGGAAACCGGGATCAAGGTGCTCGCCGAGGGTCTTGTGGATTGGCAACTCAGCAATCGCTACGAGATTTTTGCCGAATGGCGACATCGTTACGCTCCGGGTGTCCTGCACAATACCGAGCATGTCTTCTCTTTGCTACTTCCGGCAGCACAGCCGGTCACCATTGCTGCCGAAGAGCACTTGCGTTACTGCTGGCTGCCGTGGCGGGAAGCGGCTGCGAAATGTTTTTCGTGGAGCAACCGCGACGCAATTCTCATGCTTCCTGAGCGGATGTCTGAGCACTGAGCCGCTGCTCCAGACAGGCCGGGCAGTAACAGCCGGTGGCCGCCGCACTCGCTTCAAGGGACAGGGTCGGCTTTTTCATACACCAGCAACTGGGGAGACCGGCCACCGCCCCGCAGACAAAGGCCGTGCCGCAGTCCGTACACCTCGTCGTCATGGGGTTTCCTGGGAGTATTGGCATGTTCCTCTCAATCCTTAGCGAGAAGACCTTCGGCGATCCAACGCTGAAGAAAACCGGCAGCCGTCTGCGCCGGTTCCGGTACTCCGGATTCGGCAATCACCGTGCAACAGTCGGCGAAACTGGCCCCCAGGGTCAAGGCTCGCAGAGCCGCTGCTTCGCAGGTATCGGAAGACCGCCAGCAGCAATCGAGAGTGGGCCGCCAGATCAGCAGTACATGTACCGATGGTTGTGGTTCCTCGCTAGTGGCTGCGGCGTCCGCATCGAGTGCTTTCCAGATTGGCTCGACACACCACGTCAGATCGATCATCTGCAAGGAGGGAAGGGGGGTGAATCGCCGTTGGGGCCAGTCCTGAAGCTGCAACGCAGCGAGATCGTCGGCAGTGAGGGTGGTGGCGTCTGCAGCATCAAAGGCCGTACGCATTGCCCAGTCCATCCGTGCCAGGTCGAGCAGCGCCGGATGTGGCAAGCGCTCTGGGGCAGCAGCAAGAAACTCCACCAGCCTGTGGCCGTACCAGCGAATCGAACGGAAATGCGATGGGTGCGCGTCGATATACGCATGCGCCAGAACAGCAAAGGCGTCATCACCGAGCGCCCGCTGCAGAACCAGGAAATTGTCTGCCAGAGCCGCCGTCAGGCGGGCACGATAAGCTTGCAGGTAAACGCTCATTCCTCCTGCCAGCACCGCCCCCTCCGCAGCAAATAAACCCGGAGTCGGATGGTCAAGCAGAATGCTCTGTTGGAAGCGCTGCTGCAAATCGGCCAGGGTGCTCATGCTGCCTGTTTGGCCTGGATGCGCTGTGCCAGCGCACGAACGCAGTCGAGTTCGGCGATGAGTTCCGCGAGCGGCGGAATGTTGTCGTCGCGTTCGATCATCGTTGGTATCGAACCAAGTCGTCCAACGGTATAGGCGTACAGATCCCAGACGGCTTCACAAATTGGTTGATCGTGGGTATCGATGAGGTAACCGCCATGCTTCTCGTGTCCAGCGAGATGAATCTGGCGAACTGCAGTAAGCGGCATGGCATCAATGAAGGTATGCGGATTGAAATGGTGATTGACACTGCTCACGTAGACATTATTCACGTCGAGCAGCAACTCACAGCCGGTACGCCTGACCAATTCGCCGATGAACTCCCATTCGCTCATCTCGTCGGCGCGGTAGCGCACATAGCTGGAAACGTTCTCCAGCAATAGCGGTTGGCCGAGAGCCTCCTGTACCTGGGCCACGCGGGCCTCGAGTTGCCGCAGGGCCGCCTCGGTGTAAGGCAGTGGCAGCAGATCGTGGAGGTTCAACGATCCGGTTCCGGTCCAGCACAGATGGTCCGAAACCCAGGCCGGCTCAACGCGGTCGACCAGTGCTCGCAACTGCCGCAAGTACGCAGAATCAGGTGCATCGCAGCTGCCAATCGAGAGCGAAACACCATGCATCACCATAGGATAGTCACGGCGGATGCGATCAAGATAGTAAAGGGGTTTGCCCCCCGCGACGAGATAGTTTTCGGAGATGATTTCAAGCCAGTCCACGTGCCATGGAGACTCGACAAAATCCCGGTAATGTTCAGTACGAAGGCCCAGGCCGAAGCCGTTCAGGGTGTTGCGCATCGCCTCTCCTGCAGGTTGGCCTCGGGCGTGACCGTTGGCCTGTGGGCAGCCCGGTCACGCCGCATGGCAGCAAGCTTACTTGACGACCTTGCCACCCGCATCGGTGCATTCCTTGGCGCTGGCTTTGGTTACCCAGCCCTGGCCCTTGCAGGCGTTCGTTCCTTTGCACTCGCTCTTGGCCGTCTTGCATTCGGAATGGCCCTTGCACGAATTGATGCCGGCACAGTGTACCGAGCCTCCTTCCGCGGCGTGAACGCTGGGGATCATGATGCTGCCAGTAGCAAAAAGGGCCGCCGCGGCAGCGGCGATAGCGACACCAGACAGTTGATTTGACATTTGATTCTCCTCTCATTGGATGGGTTGAGTCAAAGCTGGCCGTTCTATAACCAGTTCTCTGACATCCCTTAGACGCTGGCATTGCAGAATTACTTACAGCAAAGGAAAAAATATTTCTTTGCTGGGGTTCTGGTGTGGAATTTGGGCCGGACGAACTTTTCTGTCAATTAGCACTCTCATGCGGCGAGTGCTAAAATAGGGCTCATAATCGGTAATGTGAAGGAGGAATGATTCCATGACGCAAGCCTTGGCTTTTCCCACGGTTTCTGCTGTCGGCAGCATTGACGCTTATATCCAGGCGGTCAGGCAATTTCCGCTGCTCAGCGAGGAAGAGGAGTTTTGTCTGGCTACCCGCTTTCGCGAGGAGGAAGATCTCGATGCGGCACGGCAATTGATACTGTCGCATCTGCGTTTGGTGATTGCCATCGCGCGCGGGTATCTCGGGTACGGTCTGTCCCACGCCGACCTGATTCAGGAGGGTAATATCGGCCTGATGAAAGCGGTGAAGCGTTTCGACCCGAAGCGCGGAGTGCGCCTGGTTTCGTTCGCCATCCAGTGGATCAAGGCGGAGATTCATGAGTACGTCCTGAAGAACTGGCGGATGGTCAAAGTGGCAACGACCAAAGCGCAGCGGAAGCTGTTCTTCAATCTGCGCGGCATGAAAGCGAATAGCGAGGGCCTCAGTTCGTTGCAGGTGGCGGATATTGCGCATCGCTTGTCCGTCAAACCGGACGAGGTGATCGAGATGGACACTCGATTATCGGGTCATGATCTGGCGCTGGAAGGCGACAATGACGATGAGGATGCGTTTGCTCCGATTGCCTATCTCTCCGACCATTCGAGTGAACCGCTCCGTGTGCTTGAATCCCGTGCGCGTACGTACTTGCAGAATGATGGACTGCAAAGTGCGCTGGCCGCTCTCGATCCACGCAGCCGTCGCATTGTCGAGGCACGTTGGCTGACCGATGAGCATTCGGCCACCTTGCACGAACTGGCGGCGGAATTCGGTGTCTCCGCCGAGCGAATTCGCCAGATCGAAGTTAAGGCAATGCAGAAGATGCGGGTGAATCTGACCTCCCTGGCGGAACAAACCTAACGGTCATGACTTTTCCAGAAACCTCCGAGCATGAAAGTCATGTCCCAGGATTTATCCTCCGTTGACGCGCGGATCTGCGACTAACCGACGTTCACCAATGGAGAGTTTTTGGGGATTTCTCCACACCCAATCGAAACGGTGGCGTGTGCTTGCCAGGATCCACCTGAATATTGGCTCTGAGTCACCCGAGATGTAGCTAGTGGTACGCCATTCTGGTAGTCACAGCTTGACCAGTTTGCCGAGTTCGCGGATGAAGGCCGTTGGATCAGGATTGTCAGGGTAGCGAAAGACTACGAGGCCACGTCGGTCTACCAGATTGATATGGCGGCTGTTACTTCCCCCGAGAAGGTCCATCAGCTTGGCGTCTGTCGCGTGAACCAAAACCAGGTCAGGGTGAGCCGCCAACAGCGTCGCGGCCGGTGGCGTGGTATCGGTGATCAGCCAAAGGCGGTCGATCCGTTCCATATTGCGTCCCTGTGCGGTGCGCGCTTGTCGCGTCAGATAAAGTGTGTGCTGGCACCGTGCATCGCAGCCACCGGGTGCTGCAAAAATCACCAGCCACTTGCCGCTGACTTGTCGATGCTCCAACTGGTTCCCATCGCTGCGTCGCAGTAATTCAAACGGAAGTACCACAGGCTCAAGTGGCTGACCAACCGTTGCCTTGACCTCCGGAGGTGAGACATAGCGAAAATAGAGCGCGGCAAGAAGCGGCAACGCGCCTATCGCAATGATCGCCAGCAATATCAGCCGGCCCTTGGTCGGGTTCGAAGCTGTGGCGTGCGGTGATTGGTTCACAGGGGCATTCTGTCCCGCCTGTTTCTGTGAGGTCATAGTGTTGTCCTTGCAAGGACGCCGTATACTGCAGCCATGAGAGCGAAAACCAGCCACATCGCTGCGTAGCCATAGTGTTTCATCGCGGGATTGTCAGGCGTTGCCCAATCACGGACCAGGCCATCGCCGTTCGCAGCCGTCTGCATCAGAATCACCGGTAACGCGTCCAGGCCACTGATCTGGCGATAATCCACCTCCCGTACATGTTGCCAGACGGGTCCTTCTGGCGAGGTATTCTGCAATTCGAATATCCTGGTTTCAAAGTTGTGAACCACGCCGACAATCTCGATTTCACCTGTCGGTGATGTAATCGATGGAACTTCGGAGCGTAGTCTCGGGGCTGGAACCCAGCCACGGTTGACCAATACCACGGAGCTGCTGCCCGACAATTGTAAAGGCGTGAGCACATGATAGCCGGGGCGGCTGCGATAGATCTTGTTATCCAGAAAGATCGTTTTCTCCGTAAGCCAGTGACCGCGTGCGGTCGCCGCCCTGCCGATCAGGCTTTCGAGGTCGCGCTGCTGTGCCGACAAAAAGATGGGTGTCGAGACGAGGGCAGTCTGCTCGCGCGCGAAGCGTTCGCCCCGAGTCTCCGCACGCCAGAGTTGCAGGCGGGACATGGCGAGGCACGTCAGAACGACCAGAATGACCAGCAGCAGGCGCAGAGGTGCGCGCTTGGGGGGAAAGATCGACATCGGGAGAACGGCTGTGCGCCCAAGTTGTTGTCGTATGCGGATCGCGCGTCCTAGACTAGGGTAGACTGCGGTATTTCAGGAGGAGAATGCGCATGCGCATCTTTGTCGTGCTGATGCTGATCGGGATCATCGCCAGTCTAGGCAGCGCTCTGGTCTATATCTATCGCGATCACGGCCCAGACAAGAAAAGAGCGGTTAAGGCTCTGTCCTTGCGTGTCGGCCTTTCGTTTGGGTTGTTTCTACTCTTGATGGCTGCGCACTGGTTTGGCTGGATCGTTGAGCGCCTGTGATGGCCGGCGAGAAGCAGTGGTGGGTGGCGCACCACTTGGTGCGCCACGTGCCAGTGGGAAAAATTACAGCCAATAGACGACGACGAACAAGCCAAGCCAGACGACGTCCACAAAGTGCCAGTACCAGGCAACGGCTTCAAAGGCAAAGTGTCGCTCGGGAGTGAAATGCCCCTTCATTGCCCGCAATAGAATCACGATCAACATCGTCGCACCAAGCGTCACATGAAAACCGTGGAAACCGGTCAACATGTAAAAGGTTGAACCGTACACACCTGTGGTCAGCTTGAGGTTGAAGTGGCTATAGGCTTCACGGTATTCGTACACCTGCAGGCCAAGAAAGAGCAGGCCAAGCAGCACGGTCAGGAACAGACCGATGATCAACTGCTGCCGCTTGTTGGCAACCAATCCCCAGTGCGCCCAGGTCACTGTTGCTCCAGAGCTCAGCAGTAGCAGGGTATTGATCGCCGGGATGCCCCATGCATGCATCGGCGTGAAGGCATCCTTGGCCGCAGGACCAGCTGTTGGCCATTGATTTTTGAAGCCCTCCCAAAGCGTTGCCTGATCCGCGCTGGCCAGGTCAGGAATCGATAGAACACGAACATAGAAGAGGGCGCCAAAGAAGGCAGCGAAGAACATCACCTCCGAAAAGATAAACCAGGCCATTGACCAACGGAAGGAACGATCCACCTGCAGGTTATAGCGCTGGCCTTCCGATTCACCAATAACGCGTCCAAACCAGCCAAACAGCATGACAGTCAGAACGGCAAACCCACCGAACAGAAAGTAAGCGCCGTAAGCAATCGAGTTAAACGTCAGAATGGCTCCGGTAGCCAACAAGAGCAACGCAAGCGACCCAACCACCGGCCAGTGCGAAGGCTCGGGAACGAAATAGCGGCTAGCTGATGCGGGGTGACTCATTTTGATTCCCTCCAAATCATATTGTCGTTGTGGTCCTGTTACTTGTTTCTCGTGCGTCCATCAATGACGACTGATGTAAATTGCCACGCTGACCAGTGAAAGCACAAAAACCAGCATGAACGCGAGTGCTGTGATCAACAACTTCAACGGTGACAACGGTGGCGCATCATGCGTGTACGGTTTGTGCCCGCGTATCCCCAACAGCGCCCAAGCAACCGTACGAATGGTACGAAACAATCCGTCCTTCGGCGGTTGTGGATTCACGACCACATCATTCACGTCCGGTTTTCCCCGCGTGTAGGCAATGAATTCGCGCTGCCGGCCGGCACGGGGACTTCGAAGAAGGTATATGAAAGTGTGACCGTACCAACGTCTTCTGGCAGTTTTGAATCAAGCAGGAATACGACGTTCATATCGCGGACCTCGTGCGGAGCAAACGTTTGCTGCTTGAAGCAAAAGCACTCCAGCTTCTTCACGTAGCTGCCTGCATGCTGCGGGCCATAGCTAGGAACCGCTTGTCCGATCACCGTGCTGTTGCGCGTATTTTCAACCCGATAGACCACGTGTACGATTTCGCCAGTCTTGGTCGTGAGGCTGTTCGTTTGTGGACGGAAGAGCAGCCCGTTCTCATGACTGTTGGCATCAAACTCCAGGGTCACGGACCTTCCCGGGAGAGGTGGCTTTGCAATCTGTTCAGCACGGTCGATGTCGTACAGACCGGTCCATTCGCAAAAAGCCCGGTATAGACGCGGCTGCGCGGCAACAAACAGTAGGCTTCCAGCCACGACAGTCAGCATGACCGCAGCGGTGTGAGCGTGACTGACTGCCCGTGGCCGTGTGTCGGCGGCGGTTGCTGGAAGTGGGCCGGATTCAGGATTCAACTGCTGGCGATCCATTGGCGGATGATGAAGCTAAGAAAGACGGCGGTCGCAAACAGGGCAAGACCGATCGCGATGCGGCGGCTCACCTGTTCGCGTGACGATGGGTCGCGGGTCATGTATGTGCCTCAGCCGCATTAAATGCTGGCGGATCTTCAAACGTATGGTAAGGAGCAGGTGAAGGCACAGTCCATTCCAGTCCGTGCGCGCCATCCCAAGGCCGGCTTTCTGCCTTGGCGCCACCTTTCAAGGCCTGGAAGACGACGATCAGGACCAGCAACTGACTCACACCGAAGCCGAAGGCGCCAACGCTGGAGACCACGTTGAAATCTGCGAATTGCTGCGAATAGTCGGGAATCCGGCGCGGCATGCCTGCCAGACCAAGGAAGTGTTGCGGGAAAAAGGCGATGTTGAAGAAGATGATCGACAGCCAGAAGTGCAGTTTTCCCAAACCTTCGTTGTACATGTGACCGGTCCACTTCGGCAACCAGAAATAGAGGCCGGCATAGGCAGAGAAAAGCGCTCCAGCGACCATGACGTAGTGAAAGTGGGCTACGACGTAATAGGTATCCTGCAACTGGATGTCCACCGCCGTGATCGCCAGTACCAGGCCGGTCAGCCCGCCGATGGTGAACAGAACAAGGAAACCAAGTGCAAATAACATCGGGGTTTCAAAGGTCAGCGACCCTCGCCACATGGTGGTGACCCAATTGAAGACCTTCACCCCTGTCGGTACGGCGATGAGCATTGTTGCATACATGAAGTAGAGCTGTCCCGTGAGCGGAATGCCCGTTACATACATGTGGTGCGCCCAGACAAAGAAGGAGATCAGGCCAATTGCCGCAATTGCATAGACCATCGAGGCATAGCCGAACAGATGCTTGCGCGAGAACGCCGGGATCACATGGGAAACGACGCCGAAGGCGGGCAAGGCGATGATATAGACCTCGGGGTGGCCGAAAAACCAGAAAATGTGCTGAAACAGTACCGGATCACCACCGCCGGCCGCATTGAAGAAAGTAGTCCCGAAATGGCGATCAGTCAGAAGCATGGTCACCGCACCAGCCAGGATCGGCATGGACGCGATTAGCAGGAAACCCGTGACCAGCCACGTCCAGCAGAACAAAGGCATTTTCATCAGGGTCATGCCGGGTGCGCGCAGGTTGAGAATGGTGGTGACGATGTTGATCGAACCCATGATCGACGACATGCCAAGGATGTGGACCGCAAAGATGGTCATGTCCATCCCTATCCCCATTTGCACCGACAGTGGGGGGTAGAGTGTCCAGCCGGTTCCAGCGGCGCCACCAGGCACGAATATTGATACCGATAGCAAGATGGCGGCCGGTGGCAGCAACCAGAAACTCCAGTTGTTCATCCGCGCGAATGCCATGTCGGAGGCCCCGATCATCATCGGGATCATCCAGTTGGCGAAGCCGACGAAAGCCGGCATGATTGCGCCGAAGACCATGATCAGGGCGTGCAGAGTCAGCATCTGATTGTAGAACTCCGGGGACACGTACTGCAGTCCCGGGGAGAACAGTTCGGCGCGAATGATGAGTGACATCGCACCGCCAACAAGGAACATCACGAAGCTGAACCACAGGTACATCGAGCCGATGTCCTTATGGTTGGTGGTGGTCACCCAGCGCTTCCAGCCGCTCGGATAGTGGGCGTGGTCGTCATGATGATGATCGCCGGCATGTCCGGCAGTGTGCGTGGCTTGCATAATCAGTTTCTCCTGAGGGCCGGTAGCGCGATCACTTACCGCGACGCGCCTTGACTTCGGCGGGTTGAATGACTTCGCCGAGTTTGTTGGTCCATGCGTTCCGCTCGTAGGCGACAACGGCAGCGATATCCGTATCACCCAACTGTGGGCCGTAGGCCGCCATTGCAGTGCCCGGTTTGCCGTTGATGACGATGTCGAGATGACCTTCTTTCGGGCCCTTGACAATCTTCGATCCGTCCAGGGCGGGGAACACGGGCGGCAATCCTTGACCGTTCGCCTGGTGGCAGGAAGAGCAGTTGGCCGTATATATCTTCTCGCCGCGGGCAACCAGTTCATCAAGCTTCCAGATCTTGTTCGGATCATCCGCTGCCGCAGCCATCTGTTGCTTCTGATCGGAAACCCAGGCGGCGTACTTTTCCTCGGAGACCACTTCCACAACCACCGGCATGAAGCCGTGGTCCTTGCCACAGAGTTCCGAACACTGGCCGCGGTAAGTGCCTTCCTTGTCAGCACGGAACCAGGTATCGCGCAGGAAACCAGGGACAGCGTCGGTCTTCACGGCGAAGGCTGGAACCGACCAGTTGTGAATCACATCGGTCGCCGTCGTGAGAATGCGCACCTTTTTTCCGACCGGTACCACCAGTGGGTGGTCGACCTCCAGCAGATAGTGCTCGCCCTTGGGGGCCTTGTTTTCGATCTGATCGCGCGGAGTGGAAAGCACACTCATGAATTTGACGCCAGCGGCGTCACCGGTGAGGTATTCGTAACCCCACTTCCACTGGTACCCCGTAACCTTGACTGTGAGATCGGGCTGCGAGGTGTCGCGCATGTTGACCAGGGCAGACGTGGCTGGGAAGGCTATGCCAATCAGAATCAGCGCCGGAACGATGGTCCAGGCCAGTTCGACCGTGGTGTTGTCATGGAAGTCAGCCGCCTTGTGGCCCTTGGACCGGCGGTGAAAGACCAGCGAATAGGCCACTACTGTAAAGACCCCGGCAAAGATGGCAAAGATCACCCAGGTTAGCAGGGTGTGGAGGTCATAGACGCGCTTCGCTGTGGCGGTCACGGGTTCTTGCAGATTGAGTTGCCAGGCAGCGTGCGCGGCACCGCTGAGCACGCCGAGCAGTCCGGCAAGCAGTCCGGCCTTAGCCAGTCGCAAACGATTCAGGTAGCGGTTCTTGTTTGAGTCTCGTGCCATCTTCTCCCTCTCCCCATCAAGAGCATCTGCCACGCGGGACCGCATCGGCGGGTGCCTTGAGGCATTCAAAAATCTACCAAAAAGGGCTCGTTCGAGCCCCGTTCCAGTTTTTCACCAGCCGCAAAGGATATCACAATATAATTGATATGGATCAATTGGCCGCTAAAAAAATCAAGGAAGACAACAATGACAATGTGATCAATGACGGCACGGTGATCGAAAGCGTGCTCTCGTGCCGAGGGGGGCGTTCTTCCGCACGCTCGTTCGTAACGCAATACGTCTTGCGCCACGGCGCAGATTTCGCAGTTTGACGAGACGCAGTTTGACGAGAGAATGACGGGGACGCCTGCTCCCGAAGTTGCGTCAAAGGACGCATGGGCTGCGATGTTTCATGAGCAGCCGCAAACATGAATACAAACACAATGTTGGGAGGTTGGGAGGGCCTGTTGCCAACAATGTGTGACCCCGTGCTAAAATTTCGTGGCCGATACCTTGATTTGTATCAAGTCCAGCCAGGCTGTTCGGGGAGGCTGGCCATTGAGGAGGGGATTGATGAGCCTGATTGCAACCCGGACAGAGGCAGGGCGGACGTGGGTGGTTCGCCCGAACCACTCACTTTCGGTGGCTGAGCGCAAGCGGGTATTTGTCGCCATGGCCGTGTTTTCGGGCACGATTGCGCTGGTTTTTTCGTATTTCGGCGCTTGGCCGGTTCTGCCGTTTACCGGCTTCGAGCTTGCGCTGCTGTGGTGGGCGTTGCGATGTAGCGAGAAAACAGCAGAAGATTTTGAGAGAATTGCGCTGGCGTCAGGGCAACTGACGATCGAGACCCGCCATGGCGCGCTGGCAGAGCGTCACGAGTTTCGGCCATACTGGGCGCAACTGCAGTATGTGAAGCCTCCGGGACAACGAGGCCATCGCTTGCTGATCCGCTCGCATGGCCGGGAGGTCGAATTCGGTCGTATGTTGACGGAAGAGCAGAAAAGGGTGCTTGCCGCAGAGCTGAGACAAATCCTCGGGGCTGCCTGGCCCGACAAGAATCATAAGGAGACAAATTGAAGGCACTTCAACGTTGTAATCTACGAGCGGACGCTCCACTATCCGCTCTGCTTGCGGCGCTGCTTCCATCGCTGGCCCATGCTCAGTACGGTGTGGACTTTCCGATGCCCGTGGGCGCGGTTAGCCGTCATACGCTCCAGATACACAGCTATTTCATGATCATCATCACCGTGCTGTTCATCGTCGTGCTTGGCATCACGATCTACTCGATGTTCGAGCACCGCAAGAGCGCCGGCCAGCGGCCAGCAAAGTTTGCGGGGCCGACCGGAACGGTGCAGTGGCTGTGGGCAATGGTACCATTTGCCATATTGCTGTTCATCGACTACATCCTGATCGGCATCCACTTTTCCAGCTGAAGCACAATGCCTAGCCGGGCAGGTCGGACATGCAAGGGGGGATCCGCCAAGGCTGGCGGGATCTGCCGAAAGAACAGGGGTCGGAGAAAACAGTAAGTATGGCCGTTATCAGCACAAGCACCCGTCGTTCGGCCGGACAACGTCTGGGGGCTTTCTTCGAGTTGTGCAAGCCGCGGGTCAACAGCCTGATCGTATTTACGGCCATGATCGGGATGTTTCTCGCCACGCCATCGTTTCCGCCATTCGCGCTTTTTGTCTCGGCGTCAGTGGGGATTGCGCTGGTCGCCGGTGCTGCGGCAGCGATCAACTGCCTGATCGAAAAGCATATTGATTCATTGATGGCGCGCACGCGCGCGCGCCCGACGGCGCGTGGAGAAGTCTCGTCCACGGAAACCCTGACCCTGGCGACTCTCGTGGGCGGTCTCGGATTGTGGATCCTGCACAGCTTTGTCAATCCCCTGACGATGTGGCTGACGCTGGCCACCTTCCTCGGCTACGCCCTGGTTTATACGGTGCTACTGAAGCCGGCAACCCCGATGAACATCGTCATTGGGGGGGCTTCAGGTGCCATGCCGCCGCTCCTGGGCTGGACGGCGATCACCGGTCAGGTGGGCCCCGAGGCGCTGGTCCTCTTCCTGATCATTTTCATCTGGACGCCTCCCCATTTCTGGGCGCTCGCGTGTTACCGTTGTGCCGACTACGCCAAGTCGGGCCTGCCAATGCTGCCGGTAACCCATGGCATTCGCTTCACCTGCCTGCACAGCCTGCTGTACGTGGTCATGCTTACCGCCGCAACGGTATTGCCCTACACCCTGGGAATGAGCGGTCCCTGGTATCTGGCTAGTGCACTGGTCCTCGATGTGATTTTCCTGGTCTACAGCGTCACCTTATGGCGAGATTACAGCGACAAGTTGGCGAGGCTGACTTTTCGTTATTCGATCATCTACCTGACTCTGCTGTTCGCGGCTCTTCTGGCTGACCATTTCCTGTGCTGAGAGGTCTAGCGGCGAGTGCTGCCAGCAGTTTGTCGTGGATACCGCCAAAGTCTCCGTTACTCATCACCAGCACTTGGTCGCCAGCGCATGCGGCACTGGCGATGCGTGTCACCAGACGGCCGAGATCATCATCGGTGATTACTCTATCACCCAGCGGAGCGAGTGCTTCGGCAGCGTTCCATCCGAGATTCGCAGAGTAGCAGAAGACCAGGTCGGCGTCGCCAAGGCTGGCAGGCAGCAGGGCCTTCATTACCCCGAGCTTCATGGTATTCGAGCGTGGCTCCAGGACCGCCAGAATGCGGCCGCTGCCGATCTTGCTGCGTAAGCCCGCCAGCGTCGTCGCAATTGCCGTCGGGTGATGGGCAAAATCGTCGTAAACGTGGACACCTCCAGCCGCCCCCCGCAGTTCCAGACGACGCTTGACATTCTTGAAGCGTGACAGCGCCGCCAGGCTTCTGACAAAAGGTACGCCGGCATGCCTGGCCGCAAGCATGACGGCGACTGCGTTGCTGCGGTTGTGCGTTCCGGTCAGACTCCAGTTCGTACTGCCCACCAGTTCGTCGCCGTGCAACAGTTGCAGCGATCCGTCGACATCGCTCCCTTCTGCGCGCCAGCCAGTGGTGTCGTTGAAATGCTCGACCGGCGTCCAGCAGCCTTTGGTCAGGACACGCGCAAGGTTGCTGTCGGCGGCGTTTGACACCAGCAGTCCATGGCGCGGTAGAGTACGAACGAAATGGTGGAATTGCGTCTCGATCGCCACCAAATCAGCAAAGATGTCGGCGTGGTCGAATTCGAGATTGTTCAGGATGGCCGTCCGTGGGCGGTAGTGAACGAACTTGGAGCGCTTGTCGCAGAAAGCGGTATCGTACTCGTCGGCTTCAATCACGAAGAACGGCGCGTCCGTGTTACTACCGGATAGACGCGCTGAAACCCCGAAATTCACCGGCACGCCCCCGACCAGGAAGCCTGGACTCAGCCCCGCGTCTTCAAGGACCCACGCCAGCATCGCGGAAGCCGTCGTCTTGCCGTGCGTTCCAGCCACCGCCATCACCCAGCGCCCTTTGAGAACATTCTCGGCCAGCCACTGCGGACCTGAAAGGTAAGGCAGGCCGCGGTCAAGAATTTCCTCGAGCAGGGCGTTGCCACGTGTAATGGCATTGCCGACCACGTAGCAATCGGGTTCGAAAGCAGTTTGCGCGCTATCATAGCCTTCAATGACCTCGATTTCTGCAGCCTCAAGCTGTGTGCTCATTGGCGGGTAAACCCCGCTGTCACAGCCCGTGACGTGATGTCCCGCGGCACGTGCCAACTGCGCAAGGCCTGCCATGAAAGTGCCACCAATGCCGAGGATATGAATATGCATGTCCCGAATCCAAGTTAAAATCAGGCTGAGGAGATGTGATTGTACCCTTGCCCGAGATTTCGCGCCCCTTGATCAGACCCCTGCCATCGCCAGACCACTGCGGGATTCATCCATGAGCAGCGACCGACAGGATCGCCAGCGCAATTCACAGCAGCGTAGCCGTGTGGCTGCGCACGCCGCCCGTCTGATGGCCCAGGACGGTATCAGTGATCTCTCTCTGGCGAAACGCAAGGCGGCACGCAGCCTTGGCTTGCCGGAGAGCGTGGGCATGCCTGACGACAGCGAAGTCGAGGCCGAGCTGCGGATCTACCAGCGCTTGTTCCAGAACCAGGAACAGCAGGCTAGAAGTCTGCATTTGCTGCGCACCGCTGCGTGGCTGATGGCGATCTTGCAACGCTTCAATCCCTATCTTACCGGATCGGTGCTCGATGGCAGCGCCGGCCGTTATGCCGAGATCGACATTCAGTTGTTCCCGGACAGTGCCAAGGACGTCGAAATCTTTCTACTCAACGAGGGAATGGCATTCCGCCATAGTCTGCCACGCACCGATCGTGCCGAGGCGGTGCTGACGATTCTCGGTCATGACGAAGTGGTCAACCTCGTCATCTACCCGCGTGATGAGGAGCGCGTCTGCTTCAGGACGCGTGACGGCAGAATTCGGGAACGCGCTCGACTGGACGCCGTCAATAGGCTGTTGGCGGCCAACTGCATGCCCGACAGATGAGAGCCGCGGCGCTGATCGGCCTATTTGCCGCGGTCCTGCTGGCTGGAATCTACGCCGCTTTGCAACGTTCCGGTCCGCCGCCGCGGGCCTGGACAGCGGCGATGACCGCGGCGCTGACACGCCTGTTTGACAGCAGTCTCGAAGACGTGCATGGGCAGTCTTATCCATTTTCGCGTTGGCAAGGAAAAACGCTGGTTGTCAATTTCTGGGCTACTTGGTGCCCGCCTTGCCGGGACGAAATGCCGGCGTTTTCGCGACTGCAGGGCCGTTATCAGCCACAAGGTGTGCAGTTTGTCGGCATTGCTCTCGATAGCAAGGACAATATACGCGCTTTTGCCAATACCTATCCTGTTGGCTACCCGCTGCTGATCGGTGACGCAGCAGGCGTCGACCTTGCCGGGCAGCTCGGGAACACCGCGCTGAGTCTGCCCTATACACTGGTGATCAGTGCGCAGCGTGAGGTTCTGCTGCGCCGACTCGGTCCCTTATCCGAGAGCGAACTCGATCGCATCCTGCAGCAGGTGGGGACACGCTGAAGACGTGTTGCTGGACAAAATGCGGCCATATACGGCAAACTGACGGCCATGAAAAAGCAAACTGCCTCGAAAACCGACACCGCGTCAGAGCTCCCCAGGCTGCTTGTCCTGCATGGTCCCAATCTCAATTTGCTGGGTGCTCGCGAGCCTGCATACTACGGTTCAAGCACGCTTGCCGAGATCAATCTCGCACTTACCCACCGTGCCGAGGCCGCCGGAGTTCATCTCGAAACCTTCCAGAGCAATCACGAGGGGGCGTTGATCGAGCGCGTCCATGCTGCGAGCGCCCAGGAAGTCCGTTTCCTGATCATCAACCCGGCAGCTTACACGCACACCAGCATCGCATTGCGCGATGCCCTCGCTGGCACCCGCATTCCCTTCATCGAAGTCCACCTGTCCAACGTGCATGCCCGTGAACCGTTCCGTCAGCACTCGTATTTTTCTGATCTGGCGATTGGCGTCATTTGTGGCTTGGGCAGCGAGGGCTATCTGCTGGCGCTGGAATATTTCCTGGGCAGGATCGCTGCCGAGCGCAACCTTTGATCGCCGGCGGGCTTTTCCCAACACCCGTTCCAAGCTTGATCGCAAACAATAACAATCATCCGGAGTGAATCCATGGATCTGCGAAAACTGAAGAAGCTTATCGACCTTGTCGAGGAGTCGAGCATTACTGAACTGGAGATCAACGACGCCGAGGAACGGGTCCGAATCGTCAAGCACGGCGGCGGCATGGTACAGCATGCTTACGCGCCGCCGGCCCCTTTGCCGGTAGCGGGGTTGGCAACCGTCACGGTGGCCGAATCGGCAGAACCGGAGCTTCCGGAAGGCGATTTCATCAAGGCGCCGATGGTCGGGACTTTCTATCGTGCATCGAGTCCCGGCGCTGAACCCTTTGTCGAGGTGGGCAGCGTGGTCAAGGCTGGCGATACGCTGTGCATCATCGAAGCGATGAAACTGCTCAACGAGATCGAAGCCGAACGGGGCGGAACAATCAAGGCGATTTTGATCGAGAATGGTCAACCGGTCGAATATGGTGAACCCTTGTTCATTGTCGGCTAAGGAGATCCGTTTGCCATGTTCGGGAAAGTCCTTATTGCCAACCGCGGAGAGATTGCTCTTCGCATCCAGCGCGCCTGCCGTGAACTCGGGATCAAGACCGTGGTTGTGCATTCGGAGGCTGATCGTGAGGCCAAGTACGTCAGGTTGGCCGACGAATCGGTCTGCATTGGTCCGGCGCCTTCTGCCCACAGCTATCTCAATGTGCCAGCAATTATCTCGGCGGCCGAGGTCACTGACGCGCAGGCCATTCACCCAGGCTATGGTTTCCTGTCCGAGAACGCCGATTTTGCCGAGCGTGTGGAATCCTCCGGTTTCGTTTTTATTGGGCCTCGCCCGGAGACGATCCGGCTGATGGGCGACAAGGTTTCCGCGAAGGAGGCCATGCGCATCACGGGAGTTCCCTGCGTACCCGGTTCGGAAGGCGCGCTACCCGACGATCCCAGGGAGGTCGTGCTGATTGCCAAAGCAGTCGGCTACCCGGTGATCATCAAGGCTGCGGGTGGTGGGGGTGGGCGCGGGATGCGTGTCGTCCGGACCGAAGCCGCGCTGATCAACGCCGTGAACATGACTCGTGCGGAGGCACAAAGCTTTTTCGGAAATCCCAACGTCTATCTGGAAAAGTATCTGGAAAACCCGCGCCATGTCGAGATCCAGGTCCTTGCCGATAGCTTCAGGAATGCAGTCTACCTCGGCGAACGTGATTGCTCGATGCAGCGTCGTCACCAGAAGATCATCGAGGAGGCGCCGGCTCCCGGTATCCCCAGCCGGCATATCGTGCGCATCGGCGAGCGTTGTGCCGAAGCGTGCCGGCGTATCAACTATCGTGGTGCGGGTACTTTCGAATTCCTTTTCGAGAATAACGAGTTCTATTTCATCGAGATGAATACCCGCATTCAGGTCGAGCATCCGGTGACCGAACAGATTACTGGCGTTGATCTCGTTGCCGAACAGATCCGCATTGCTGCTGGTGAGAAGCTGCACTTCAGACAGCGCGACATGACCTTCCGCGGCCATGCCATCGAATGCCGGATCAACGCCGAAGATCCCTTTACTTTCGTTCCGTCGCCGGGCAAGATAAGTTTCTACCATCCGCCGGGTGGGCCAGGCATTCGCGTTGACTCGCATATATATCAGGGTTATACCATTCCTTCGCACTATGATTCGATGGTCGCCAAGGTGATCGCTTATGGCGACAGCCGTGACCAGGCGATTCGCCGCATGCGTATTGCACTGTCGGAAATGAGTATCGAAGGCATTACGACCAACATCGCGCTGCATCAGGAGCTGATGCAAGACGCTCGCTTCATGGAGGGGGGCACCAGCATCCACTATCTCGAGCAAAGGCTCGCCGCCAAGGACGAGGTCAACAAGGGTGGCTGATCGTCGCTGAATCACGATGGCCTGGCTATCTCTGAGCATCCAGACCGACTGCCAACATGCCGAGGCGCTAGCTGACGCACTTCTCGGTGCTGGTGCGCTGGCCGTCAGTATCGAAGATGCGGATGCCGGCACGGTCGACGAACAACCGCAGTTCGGCGAACCTGGTTCGCTCAGCCAACCAGGCTGGGTGCATTCTCGGGTCATTGCACTGCTCGATCCGGATAGCGACGCCAGGCAACTGCTGACGACCTGTGCGGCACTGGCCGGTCTGGACGATATCCCGTTCTTCACGCAGGAAGATGTGGCCGATCAGGACTGGGTGCGACTGACACAGTCCCAGTTCGAGCCGATTCGTGTCTCGGAGCGCTTGTGGATTGTCCCTTCATGGCACCAGGCCCCTGATCCGCAAGCAATCGTCCTGGTGCTCGATCCCGGCATGGCGTTCGGAACGGGGTCGCATCCGACCACCCGGCTGTGCCTGGAATGGCTTGAGCGCCAGGTGTTGCCGGGGATGTCGATGCTCGATTATGGCTGTGGCTCTGGGATTCTGGCCATCGCAGCGGCCAGACTGGGTGCCGACCACGTGGTCGGGGTCGATATTGATCCACGGGCTGTGATCGCAGCCAGGAACAATGCCGAGGAGAACGGGGTAAGCGCCCGCTTCCTGGATTCAGCGCACGAGTTGCATGGCCAGTTCGACATCGTGGTTGCCAACATCCTCGCCAATCCGCTCAAGGTCCTTGCGCCGTTAATCAGTGCGTACGTTCGCCAGGGTGGAAGCCTCGCACTATCAGGAATTCTCTTCGCGCAGGCGGAAGATCTGATTGCCGCCTACGCTCCTTACCTTCCGCTGGGAATTACCGACACGCGCGACGGCTGGATATGTCTGGCAGGTGTCAAAGCTTAACGTGAAAACCTGCTGCCCGAGCTGTCAGACCGTCTTCCGGGTCACTTCCGAGCAGATCCGGGCGCGTGCCGGCAAAGTCCGCTGTGGGCAATGCCGTACGGTATTCAATGCCATCGACGGCCTGCTCGACGACGACGCGCCGCCGACCCCGATCGCTTCGGATCAGGCGGCTGTAGCGACTGCTGCGGAGCTGGCGACGGACGCTGCCGCAGTCACTATCCGACCTTGGCAGGCGCCTACCCATCGCCTGGCCGTTGACGCCGATCTGGCCTTGCCACCCGTTCCAGATCCGGTCGATGTGCAGCCTGCCGACAGGCGGCCCGAATCTGCGCCAGACGCTTCTGAACCCGATCTGGCCAACGCCGAGGAGCCGCTAGCGGCAAGCCTGGCGCGGCCTCGCGAAACGCTGGCCTACGGCAGGTGGCTCGGAGGCGTGATGGGTAGGTTGGGGCTGCCGGCGGACAGGGCCATGACCAAGCCATACGCGACCGTCGCCCTGCTGCTTGCCGTGATGCTTGCCTGCCAGTGGGTGTTTCATTTTCGTGTAGCCATCGCGCTCGCTCTACCCGGCCTGCGGCCAGCGCTGGCGGCGCTGAGTGATGCCCTGGGGGCCGACATGCCGCTGCCGCGTCATTCAGAGTGGGTGAGCATCGAGACATCGGAATTGCAGACCGATCCGGGGCGCAATAAACTGCTTGCTCTGCAAGCCACGCTGCGTAACCGGGCGGCGTATGCACAGGCCTACCCGGCGCTTGAACTGACGCTCACTGACACCCATGACAAGGTGGTCGCACGCCGCGTTTTGCAGCCCGATGAGTATCTGCCACCTTCGGGGTCGCCGGATGAATCGTTCGCGGCCAATGCCGACCTCGAACTCAGACTATGGCTCGAGGCCAGCGGGATCAATGCTGCCGGTTATCGGCTTTACGTCTTCTACCCTTGATTGTGCCCATTCCCGGAGGCGACCGGGGCCGAGCAGGCCTGTGGCTGCCGTTCCGTCCTTTTGCAACCCAATAAATACTCCGGAAAGTCCATGCCTACGCTCATTTGCGGCTCCATTGCCTTCGACAATATCATGGTTTTTCATGACCGTTTCAAGAATCATATCCTGCCCGAGCAGATTCACATTCTCAATGTCGCATTTCTGGTGCCCGAAATGCGACGGGAGTTTGGCGGTTGCGCGGGCAACATTGCTTACAATCTCAAACTGCTTGGTGGCGACCCCTTGATCATGGCCACGGTGGGCGACGATGCCGACCCCTATCTGGTGAGACTCGATGACCATGGCCTGACGCGCGCGCATGTGCGCCGGATTGCCGGCAGCTTTACCGCGCAGGCCTTCATTACCACCGACCTCGACGACAACCAGATCACCGCTTTCCACCCCGGAGCGATGATGTACTCGCACCTCAATCGGGTGGCCGATGTCGAGGGGGCGACGCTCGGCATCGTCGCTCCCGATGGGCGTGACGGTATGCTGCAGCACGCGCAGGATCTTGCGGCAGCGGCTGTGCCCTTTGTCTTCGACCCCGGTCAGGGTTTGCCGATGTTCTCCGGTGACGATCTGATGAACTTCATGCATTTGGCCAATTTCGCCTGTTTCAACGATTACGAAGCAAAGCTGCTGTGTGACCGAACTGGCCGGTCGATTGAGGAACTTGCTGGCGAAGTGGAAGCTCTGGTCATTACCCTGGGCGGTGCCGGTTCGCGAATTTATGCCGGCGGCCGCTGCCATGAGATTCCCTGCGTCCAGGCCGACGCCGTCGTTGACCCCACCGGATGCGGTGACGCTTACCGCGCGGGCCTGCTCTACGGAATTGCCGCCGGCTGGCACTGGGAAAAGATTGGTCAGCTTGCAGCGGTGATGGGCGCTCTCAAGATCGCCCACCGGGGTGGCCAGAACCATCGTCCAAGCCGGGATCAAATCGCCAATCTGTTCGCCAGGGCTTTTGGCGAAGCTCCTTGGTAAGTGCTGCTCAGGCGGGCGTCTTGTTGTGCCTCTCGCCGGAATGCCTGAGCGAAGTGCCACGATACGGGCATTCCGTCTTGGTGCATTCGGCGTAAAGATAAAGTGCGTGCTCGCGAATGACGAAACCACGTTCCTTGGCAATCTTCATTTGCCGGCGTTCGATCTCGGCATCGTAGAATTCCTCGACGCGACCGCAGTCTACGCAGACCAGGTGATCATGGTGCTGTCCGGGACTCAACTCGAAAACCGCCTTGCCTGATTCAAAGTAGTGGCGCTCAAGCAGACCCGCCTGCTCGAACTGGGTCAGGACGCGATAAACGGTGGCCAGGCCGATGTCCATGTCTTCGGCGAGCAAGAGCCGATAGACATCCTCGGCAGTGAGATGGCGGATCTCGGTCTTCTCGAACAGGGCGAGGATCTTGAGGCGTGGAATGGTGGCTTTCAGCCCCATGTTCTTGAGGTTGTCAGAGTTGCTCATCGGCTTACCTTGTCGGCTACGAAGGGAGGGATTCGGGTATGATATACCCTGCGATGGCAGCCGTGCGGCACTGCCGCAAGGCTTTCCGTCGGATCCCTCACGACCCGACTTCCGGCGCGGCCGTGTCACTTGCCATTGCTCGTATTGATCACTCACCACGATCCGACCTGAACATGATCTTTACTCGCCTCGCCATTCCTGTCACGGTTCTCTGCACGCTGGCCGCTTGCTCGACGGTACCGCGCATTGTTAACGAATACCGGATTGACGTGCAGCAGGGTAACGTCCTGTCGCAAGAGATGGTTTCTCAGTTGCGCCCCGGCCTGACCAAGGATCAGGTGCGCTTCATTCTCGGCACGCCGGTGTTGACGGACATGTTTCACGCCAATCGCTGGGATTACTTCTATTGGCTGAAGAAAGGGAATTCGGGAGAGGTCGAGACGCGCCGGTTTACGGTCTTTTTTGACGCCGACGGCAAACTGCGGAGCGTCGCAGGTGATGTGGCCCCTGTGCAATCTACCGACACTGCAGCGGTTTTCGAGGTGCGCAACCGGGAAATCGATCTGGGCTCGCTGCCGGCAGATAGCAGTACGGAGCAGCCGCCTCCAGACGGGCCCGGTTTCTTCGGCACGATCATGGAAAGCATGGGATTCTGACATGGATGGATTGAGGATCGCGATCGCCGGTGCAGGCGGGCGCATGGGACGCGTGCTGCTCGAGGCCACGCTGAAAGATGCTGCGGCGAGGCTGGTGGCGGCCATTGATCGGCCTGACGTTCCCGAACAGGGCAAGGATGCTGGCGAGCTGGTGGGGATGCCCTGCGGTGTCCTGGTCAGCAGCGATTGCGACGCCGGCATTGCCCGGGCCTCCTGCCTGATCGACTTCACACGTCCTGTGGCGACCCTCCAGCATCTCGAAATATGCCATCACCATGGCGTGGCGATGGTCATCGGTACCACCGGTTTCGATGCTGCGGGGAAGGCGGCGATTGCTGCCGCAGCAGAGGACATCCCGGTGGTCTTGGCGCCGAACATGAGCGTCGGCGTCAACGTGGTTTTCAAGCTGCTCGATGTCGCGGCCCGGATTCTCGGCGAAGGCTACGATGTCGAGGTTGTCGAGGCGCATCACCGGCACAAGGTCGACGCCCCCTCGGGGACAGCGTTGCGCATGGGGGAGGTGGTGGCACAGGCGCTCGGGCGGGAACTCAGGCAGTGCGCCGTCTACGCGCGCGAGGGGGTCACCGGTGAGCGGCTGCAGTCGAGCATCGGTTTTGCGACCATCCGCGGCGGCGACATCGTCGGCGATCACCAGGTGATGTTCTGTGGCACCGGTGAGCGAGTCGAGATCGGCCACAAGGCGGGCAGTCGCATGCCGTATGCGTTGGGAAGCCTGCGTGCGGCGCATTTCCTGGCGCAGCGGAAATCCGGCCTGTTCGACATGCAGGACGTGCTTGGCCTGCGCTGAGTCGCCGCTCGATAAGCCGCTTGCAGGTGCGGGCAGAGATGTTCGAGGTCGTCCTGATCCACCCGGAAATCCCGCCCAATACCGGTAACGTGATCCGCCTGTGTGCCAATACCGGTGCGCGCCTGCACCTCGTCGAGCCGCTCGGCTTCGCGCTGACCGAAGCTCGCCTGCGGCGCGCCGGCATGGACTACGCTGAATTGGCGAGCGTGCAGATTCATCCCGACTGGACCCACTGCTGCGCGGTACTGGCTGCACTTTCGCCGCAAGGACGGCGTTTTGCGCTGACCACCAAAGGAACCCGCCGTCCTGCCATGGCGGATTTTCGGGCCGGCGATGCGCTAGTCTTCGGTTGCGAAACGCGCGGACTTCCGGCAGAAATTCTCGCAGAGTTTGCCGTCGAGCAACGCCTGTGCCTGCCGATGCGGCCAAACAATCGCAGCATCAACCTCTCCAATGCTGTCGCCGTGACGGTGTATGAAGCCTGGCGGCAGATCGGCTACGCCGGCGCCGTATGAGTCCGGCGGGCGAAGCGCCGAGGCATGGAGCGCTACTTGCCCTCGAAACCGATGTCCCGTTCCATCAGCGCGGCGACACCTTCGATCGGCGTCACGCTGCCGTCGAGCAGCGTACAGACCCAGTCGGTAATCGGCATCTTGACGCCGAGCGCAGCGGCGCGGCGCTGCACCTCGTGCGCGGCGGGCACACCTTCGGCAACCTGGCCCAGTTCGCGGGTAATCTGATCGAGGGGCTTGCCGGTGGCCAGCAACAGGCCAACGCGCCGGTTGCGGGAGAGGTCGCCGGTGCAGGTCAGAAACAGGTCGCCCATTCCGGACAAACCCATGAAGGTATCGGCGTGTCCCCCCAGCGCCTTGCCAAAACGGGCGATTTCGTGCAACCCCCGCGTCATCAGCGCGGCGCGGGCATTCATCCCCAGCCCGAGACCGTCACAAACGCCGGTGGCGATGGCCATGACATTCTTGACGGCACCGCCCACTTCGGCGCCGATCACGTCGTCACTCGCATAGATGCGCAGCCGCGGCCCACGCAAGGCTTCGGCACAGCGCAGTGCGAAGTTCGCGTCGGTCGACGCGATCGTCACGACCGTCGGCAAATCGCGAGCCAGTTCATCGGCAAAGCTCGGCCCCGTGAGTACGCCGCACAAGCGTTCGCCGAGCACTTCGCGAACGACCTGGTGCGGCAGCAGTCCAGTCCCTTTTTCGAGACCTTTGCAGACCCAGAGGAAGGGCGTTGCGACCCCGGCATCGCGCAGATACTGCAGCGCAGTACGCAAACCAGCCAGAGGCGCAGCGATGATCATCAGCTCGGCATTCTGGCTGGCTGCCGAAAAATCAGCCGTCGCCCGCAGCGAAACAGGAAAGCGATGGCCCGGCAGGTAGCGGCTGTTTTCACCGGCCGCCTGCATGCGTGCAGCCTTTTCCGGATCACGTGCCCACAAGCTGACGGAATGACGGTGGGCGAAGGAGATCGCCAAGGCAGTACCCCAGGCACCGGCACCCAGAACCGCGATTTGCATTGCACTTCCCTCCTTTCCGATCCAGTGGAGTCAACAATCACGCTGCCGATCAGTCATGCAGTCTTTCCCTTTCCGGACCCCGTTGCGGGACGCCTGCCGGGATCATGAAAAGGTTGTGGTATGCATCGGCGTGCCGCGGTGACTCGCGAAGATGGCCGACCTTCAGCCGGTCCTTGTGTGTGGCCAATAGCGCCAGGCTTTGTTCCACATAAGCATTTGAAGACAGCTCGTTCGCCGCGTAGCGTTGGAGGAGAGCCAGCCAGCGCGTGTGGATGGTACAAGGCGTGTGCCTGTCGCCGCCCGCGATCGGGCAATCCGGGCAACGCGTACTGGCCAGGGAATTGATCGCCGCCTGCTTTTGCCACTGCTGGCGATACTGCCTGGCATTCGCCTCAATCCACTCCAGGGCGCGCACCTCCCTCTCGGCGGCAGGAAAGTGCTCGACATGCGCTTCGATGGCAGAAAGCTGCTGGCGGAAAAACTCAGCATCCGAGCGTTCCTGATTCGGGGAATCCCCCACAAAACGGGTAATCAGCGCAAGGGCGGGATCATCTACGATGTACATACATTTTCTGCCGGGCGTCGGAATGCATGTGGCGGACGCATACAATATAGCAGATGATGGTGCAGTGCAACAAAAAACTTTTCCTGGGCACCGGCATCGACCATGCCGGTGCCGAGCAAGGGCAGAATCGCGAGCTGATCGCTAGACGCGCACCTAGCAGCCTGTCGGACTTGGAGCCCGGGAAACCGACAAATTTTACTTTTCGGCATGAAAAAGGCCGGAATTTGTCGATTTTCCGGCCTTTTTGAGGTTTTTCCTCGTTTTTCTCTACTGCGGGCG
>WBZL01000597.1_pt1 | contig 28842 bp, 20 predicted proteins | sample 5204291 | NCBI WGS metagenome assembly WBZL01 (sample SAMN12344345, study PRJNA552823) | activated sludge metagenome | biome: Activated sludge suspended growth; feature: Nitrification reactor; material: Wastewater; isolation source: activated sludge from nitrification reactor of wastewater...
GTCAACTCCGCCAACAACTGCACGGAAGAGATTTCAGTGGGGTCCAGATAGGCATGGGTGGCCCCATAACTGACCAACGTCGGACCGCTGGTATCCACGATGACTTCAGCACTGACCACGGGACCGAGATTCCCCGCGCGGTCGGTGGCCTGGGCGGTGAGGAGGAAGCGTCCCCCAGTGTACGGATACAGCGTCACCTGCCAGTAGCCGGTTTCGTCGCTGGTGGCGGTGCCTTCCAGGACTGGAGCCGGGGTTTCGCCGCCACCCGCCGTTTGCCAACCTGCAGGGAGGGCTTCCACGACAATGGTGCTATACGGTTCCGCCACCCCGGTGACCGTCAGCGCGACCGTGCCCTGGATATGGCCTACCGGGGTATGGAGGGCAATCCACGGCGGTTTCAGGTCGAGATAGGGAGTCACGAACCGTTCGTCAAAGACGGGTGGGAGCGCGGTGTCCTGCGCCTGGAAGGCGAAGATGGCCGTGCCTTCAAACGTGCCCGAAGCAGGACTCTGCCAGGTGTAAACGTATTCATGGGGATGGCTGGGGTTGGGATTTAGCCCTGACGGGCCTTCGCCAAGCGGTAAACGCCCAAAACAAAAACGCCCCTACATGTAGGGGCGTTTGCTTTTTTTTGAGCTTTTTCTTTATTTGGCGGATGAATCAAACGCGGGACGGAATTTATACCCATACACCAACATCCCTCGCTCATCCCCATCATTGCGAAGTTTGCGCGTGACCATCTCGACCGGGGTGCCGATTTGCACGTTGCGGCCATCCAGGTCGGTCAACTGCGCCGTGACCATCGGCCCTTCGTTGAGTTTGATCAGGGCGACGGTGTAAGGAGCATTTTCCTCGTATCCAGCAGGGGCGTCGTACACGGTGGTGAACGAATACACCTCCCCGCGTCCGCTAAAGGAATACAGTTCTTTCGCTTCCTGCCCACAATCCGGGCAAATGTCCCGCGGGGGGAATATTTTTGAATCGCAGTGTGGGCAAACTTCCCCAACCAGAGAATATCGTTGTTTTTTCAAGCGCCAGTGGCGAGCTACTTCCATTTTGAGCCTCCGATGAAATGACAGAGTGGGTTTCGATTTTGTGAAGATGGGCACATTCTACCGAGAGGAGACTGTCAGAAACTATCAAAAATGGAGGTAGATAGGTAAATAGGGTAAATAAGGTAGATAAGGGGCGTGAAATATCCTATTTACTTTATCTACCCTCTCTACTTTATTTACCTTCTCTACCTTTCCACTCCTTCCAACACATGCGTCACCACCGTACTGGCCGGGCCACCCAAACATTGCACCAGGGCACGTTTCGCATCGGGGACTTGATTCGCGCCCGCTTGCCCACGCAGTTGGAGGGTGGATTCGACGATCTGATACACCCCCGTCGCCCCGCCCGGATTCCCGCGCGCTTTCAGCCCACCAAACGTGGTGAGGGGCAATGCGCCAGAGAGAGAAATCCCCCCGTTCTCCGACATCTTCCACCCCTGGCCGCGCGGGGCAAACCCGGCCCCTTCCAAAGTAAGCGCAGAATAAATGGAAAACGCGTCATACAGTTCAAACAAATCCACATCCGAGGGCATGATCCCGGCCTGACGGCACGCCTGTTCGACAGAGGCGCGCACCGCGCGGAAATCCAACGGATCGGGGCGGTCGTGCAGGGCGAGGGTGTCCGTCACCACGCTGGAACCGCTGATCCGCACGGGGGAATGTTCCAAACGTTCGGTTAACAGCCCCGGACGGGTGAGGATCACCGCGGCGGCCCCGTCGGCGTTGGGGGCTACGTCAAACATGTTCAGCGGCGCGGCGACCATGCCCGCGCGGGCGTAACTTTCGGGTTTCACCGTACTGCGGAACATGGCGTTCGCGTTGCCTTTCCCGTTCGCGTGGGCGGTGATCGGGAAGCCGCCAAAGGCCTCCCGCGGGGGTTTAAATTCGTACAGGTACCGTTGCATGAGCAAGGCGGCCTGTGCGGTCAGGGTCAGGCCGTGTTCGGCTTCGTAATCGGCGTCGGTGGCTGTGGATAAAGCACTTTCCACGCCGCCCCCCACCTGATCGGTGATCTTTTCCACGCCCACGACAAGGGCCACTTCCACCGCCCCGGACAGGACAGCGAGGTACCCCGCGCGGAGGGCCGCGCCCCCGGACGCCCCCGCCGCTTCGACGGTGTACGCTTCAATCCCGGTCAACCCGGCAAAATCGGCGATCAACGTCGCCAGATGCGATTGGCGCGAGAGGGCCGGGGCGAGCATATTCCCCACATACAACGCCTGCGGGCGCAAGCCTCCCGCGTCTTTTACAGCAGATTCAATGGCATAAAGCGCCAGTTCACGTAGCGACACATCCCAATGTTCTCCAACCTGGGTTTGGCCGATACCGGCGATGAGTACGTCTGTCATAAGTTCTCCAAAAGGTATTACAAGTTAAATAAGAGCCAATCCATTCGTGATAAGTGATGAAGTGATAAGTGAAATTACTCATTACTCGTTACTTATCACTCGTCACTTTATCACTTCATCGTAATCTTCCCGCGCATCCGCACATATTCCGCGTAGTCAATCTGCGTGCGGCGGGCGATGTAGTCTTGGGTTTTGAGGGCAAGGTCGCGGCGGGCGGGCAGGCGGTCAGTGACGGTGATGATCATGGCGTCGGAGCCTGCGCCGGAACCAAAGGAGGTCATAAAAATCTTGTCGCCGGGTTTGGCTACGTCGAGGATGGCGGTCAGGCCGATGATGGCCGCGCCGGAATAGGTGTTGCCGATGACGGGCACGAGCAGGCCGGTTTTGTATTGTTCGGCGGTGAAGCCCAGGCTTTCGGCAACGCGGGAGGGAAATTTGGTGTTGGGTTGGTGGAAGACGGCGTATTGGTAATCCGCGGGGGTGGTGTTGCTCATTTCGAGCATGGCAGATGCCGCTTCGGTGATGTGTTTGAAGTAGGCGGGTTCGCCAGTGAAACGCTGACCGTGTTCGGGGTATTTTTGGTCGGCGCGCCGCCAGAAGTCGGGGGTGTCGGTGACGAAGGAGTAGGTGGCTTCGATGACGGCGAGGGAGTTTTCCGCCGCGCCGATGATGAAGGCCGCACCGCCCGCGCCCGCGGTGTATTCGAGGGCGTCGCCGGGTTTGCCCTGCGCGGTGTCCATGCCAATCGCCATCGCATACCGGGCCATGCCGGAGCCAACCAGGCCCATCGCGGCCACCATCGCTTCGGTGCCCGCTTTGCAGGCAAATTCCCAATCGGCGGCCTGGACGTGCGGGACGGCTCCCAACGCTTCGGCGACGAGGGTGGAGGAGGGTTTGACGGAGTAGGGGTGGGATTCGGAGCCAACCCAGATGGCGCGCAAATCGCTGGCCTGAATTTGGGCGCGGGCGAGGGCGTTGCGCGCGGCTTCGATAGACATGGTGATCACGTCTTCATCGAGGCCGGGGACAGCTTTTTCTTTGATCGGCAGGCCCGCGGTGCCTTCCGTCCAGATGCGGGAGACTTCGGTGGCGGGCAGGCGGTAGCGCGGGACATACGCGCCGTAGCCGACGATGCCGACGGGGTTTTGAGATTTGAGGAGACGGGGGTCGTTCATGGATTTCCTTTTTTTCGACACGAATTTTACGAATTTATCGAATTTAACGCAGAGAGCGCGTAGAAGGTTTAAGGGAGTTGGATGATGGCGGTATAGTCAAATAAGAATTCACCATCTTCTTCGACACTCATGCTGAGGTAGTGCCCATCATAAGACCACGCAAGGTTGCTGACCAGTTCTCCGGCGTTTTCTGTGATGGGTTGAAGAGTTTGATTTTCGAGGAAGAAAATTTGCAGGTTTTGTTGAGGGTCGCGATAAAGCAGTTTGTCGCTGAGGGGAGACCAGGATAGATTTTGGCCTGACCCGGTCGTGATTTCGCTGGAGAAGATGACTTGTTGGGTGGTCAGATCAAGAATGTGAAGGTAGAGGATGTCACTGTTGTTGACACCAACGGGCCAACCGGCTAGATCAAGTTGCAAGGTTCCAAAGGTTTGAAAGGTGAGGTAGCGGCTGTTGGGGGAGAAGGCAAACTCCGTGCGATAGTGGATTGCCGCGCGCATTCGGTCATCTTCTTTTTGAAATGTTGGAAGAGACAGAAAAACCTGCTGGCTTTCTAAATCCAATAGTTGCATGTAGGTTACCTGCTCCTCAGTAGGCCATTGCTCATTCAATATGGGACGCTTCTCATCATCTAATTTAGCCGGTCCAAGTGTGATATAAGCCAGAATTGACCCATTCGCAGAAAAACGCCCGCCCAATCCATTTGGGGCAATGGTCATAACTTCGTTTGAATCTACGTTCCAAAGGGAAAGCTGTGTAGGTTCCTCAATTCCATTTTTGATTCTCTGCCAAAAAACCAGCATGGTATTTGTGCCAGGAAGCCAGTCTTCAAAAATTGAACTGATAAAATTCTCCATATTCCAACTATAAACAGGAAAGGGGAGGTTTTGCTCGCTTGTAATTAGCCAATCAGGAGTAGAGGTATTTTCTTTTGTTCTAGAAAGTACAGCCAGAAAATCATAATCTCCAGTAATGACTAGCGGCAGATAATTTGTATTGGGAATATATGTTCCTCCCTGTAATTGAGCGTAACTGATCGTTTCGCCAGTCAAAAAATTAATTATCTCTACTTCTACATTGCCACCCCCAAAGTAGGATTCATCAATCAAAGTTTGGCTATCCATCCAGACCAGGCTCAAATGCCTTGTTACGTTACCTTCAAGATCAAACGGGTGAGGATTACTACCATCCCAATTCATTATCCATAAATCGGTATATTCGCCCATAAAACCATAATTAGGCACACCCGTGTAAACAAAAAATTCACCAGTCGGATTCCAGGAAACATCGCGAGAGGCTAACGTACATTGAAACTCATCCGGGGTAATTGAAACCAAATCAAAATTAGGCGCTTCCGCCAGAAATAGCAAACCTATTTCTCCGTCGAAACAATCATTGACTAAAAATCTATTCACTGTGGGAGACCAAATAACCCAACCTCTTTGGATACGAATTGGCTCCCCCACCCAATCCGCCCAAATTAACTCAGGCAAAGGAGTAGGGGTAAGTGAAGGCAAAAGCGTTGGGCTGGGTTTTATCGTAGGACTAAGCGTAATTGTAGGGCTGGGCGTCAAAGCAAGTGCAGTTTCTTGAATCACCCTGGCCGTACCAGTAATAAAAACACTTGTCAAATACACACTTTTTCTATCTGGTGTTAAGGTAATCGTCGGTTTCACCGTGTTCGTCGGCAACGGCGTTTCCGTCCGCGTCGGCGAAAGCACAACCCTTGTCTCCGTCACCAAAACCGCCTCTGTCACCGTCGCCTGCGCCACACACCCCGCCCCCACCCAGGCCAATACAAGCGACCAAAACACCATCAAGCCTGTCATTCCGAGGCTTTGCGAGGAATCCCTGGTACGTGTGAGGAATAAACCCGCGTGAGGGGGATTCCTCGTCGCAAAGCCTCCTCGGAATGACAGCCCAAAATGGTCAAAATAGTTCTTCCTGGAACGTGTTCCCATAAATTCCCTCAAATTCCTACGAATTCCCCTGACTTCCCAACAATTCCCTCGCCCGCTCCGCATTGATCTTCTTCTCCCTCACCATCTGCCGCGCCACCCGCGCGACATCCTCCCCCTCTGCCCCGGCGGACACTGCCACCTGCCTTGCGTGCAGACTCATATGCCCCCGCTGAATGCCTTCGGTGGCGAGGGCGCGGAGGGCGGCGAGGTTTTGGGCGAGGCCGACGGAGACGATGATTTCAGAGAGTTCGCGGGCGTTCGTGATGCCCATCAGTTTGAGGGCGACTTTTGCGGCGGGGTGAACTTTCGTCGCGCCGCCGACGATGCCCACCGCCATCGGCATCTCGATAGTTCCAACGAGTTCCCCTTGAGTTCCCTTCGCCCAAGTCGTGAGCGACGTATAACGTCCGCCCCGCGCGGCATACGCGTGCGCCCCGGCTTCGATGGCGCGCCAGTCGTTGCCGGTGGCGATGACGATGGGGTCAATGCCGTTCATAATGCCTTTGTTGTGGGTGGCGGCGCGGTAGGGGTCAACAGCGGCAAAGGCCCAGGCTTCGATCACGCCGTCGCGGACCTGCTCGCCCGTGAAATCGCCAAAGGCCAATTCGTTGACCGGGATCGTACAGCGTGCGCGGGCGAGGCGGTGATCGGCGAGGTTGGAGAGGATGCGGAGGTGGACGCGCCCGCCGGTGATCTGTTCGATGAGCGGGGTGAGGTGTTCACAGGCGGTGTTGACGGCGTTGGCCCCCATCGCATCGCGCACGTCATAAATCAGGTGCATGACCAGGAATCCGCCGATGGGGGAGTCTTCGATCAGGCGGACTTCAATGTCGCGCAGACCGCCACCGAACCGTTCGAGAATGGGGTCGAGGCCGGAGAGTTCCGCTTGTAAGCGTGCTCTGTTTTCGAGGAGTTGCAGGCGGGCAGTGTGTAGTTCGGGCACGTCGAGGATTTGGATTTGCCCGATCATGTGCGGGTCAGTGGTATGTGCGGTGAATCCCCCCCCCGCGCGGGCCAGTTTCGCCATGAAGGAGGCACCCGCCACGATGGAGGGTTCTTCCACCGCCATCGGGACGAGGACATCCCGCCCGTTCACCTGAAAGTTCAGCGCGACGCCGAGCGGCAGACTGAAGGTGCCGATCACGTTTTCGATCATGTGATCGGCCTGGGCGGGGGTGAGGCCGTGTTGCCCGGAAAGGGCCAGGAGTTCGTCTGGGGTCAACCCTTCGACTTCGGAGGGACCGCCGCTCAGGGTGCGCCCGGATAGGGCCTGGAGACGTTCTTCGAGGGGGAGTTGGTAAAAACCGGGGAGGCGGGAGGATGTCATCATAATGGTCAATTGTGAATGGTCAATTCTTAATCGTGAAGGCAGTAAAAGTTTGCTGATTTGTTAATTTGCCGATTTGTTCTGCTTTGCACAATCTTAGCAGAAAATCCTCTCAGGAACTATCAATTTTACAATTGCTGGTTTGGGTTAGAATTATGAGCGTGGACCCCTTTAGTATTTATATTCCGATGGATAGACGTTTGGCGCTGGCAAAAGGTCAGGTGTTGGCGGACCGCGCGGGGGGGGCGGCGTTGTTCGCGGATATTTCCGGTTTCACGCCGCTGACCGAGGCATTGGTACGCGAGTTTGGCCCCCAACGCGGGGCGGAGGAACTCACCCGGCAGTTGAACCGTGTGTACGATGCGCTGGTGAATGTTCTGCATCTGTATCAGGGGAGTGTGATCAGCTTTAGTGGGGACGCGATTACGTGTTGGTTTAATGAGGATCGTGGGTTACAAGCGACGACGTGCGCGCTGGAAATGCAAGCGGTGATGGAGCGGTTTGCGAGTATCACGATCCCTTCCCCACACCGAGACGGGCAGGCAGTGCAGGTTTCGCTGGCGATGAAGGCGGCTGTCGCCGTAGGCGCCGCGCGACGGTTCGTGGCGGGGGACCCTAAAATTCAATTGATGGATGTGTTGGCCGGGACGACGCTGGATCGGTTGGCGGCGGGGGAGCATCACGCGAACAAAGGCGAAGTGGTGATCGATCAAACGGCGGCGGAGACCCTGGCAGAGGTGATAGAGATTAAAGAGTGGCGCGAAGACCACGAAACCGGCGAGACATTTGCCGTGGTGACGGCGGTCAAACCATTGGCCACAACGGTCTCCCCTTCCGCACTCGTGCTGGATCATTTGCCCGATGAGGTCGTTAAATGTTGGGTCTTGCCCCCCGTTTACGAGCGGTTACGACGCGGGCAGGGCGATTTTTTGGCGGAACTACGCCCGGCAACGGCTGTGTTTTTGCGGTTTGGGGGAATTGATTTCGATGGAGATGAAGCGGCGGGGGAAAAGTTGAACGCCTATCTGAGCTGGGCGCAAAATGTATTGGCCGAATATGATGGCTATTTGTTGCAACTCACCGTGGGCGACAAAGGTAGTTACCTGATGTCAGCGTTTGGGGCACCTGTCGCGCATGAGAATGACGCGGTCCGGGCCGTTTCCGCGGGGTTGAAGCTATTGGACATGCCCCCGGAACTGGCGTTTATCCAGTCCGTGCAGATTGGCATTGCGATGGGGCGCACCCGCGCGGGGGCGTATGGCGGGTTAGCCCGTCGTACTTATGGCGTAATGGGGGATGATGTGAATCTCGCCGCCCGGTTGATGCAAGCGGCCCCACGCGAACAAATCTTGGTGAGCGAACCCGTCCGGCAAGCGACCGGGAACGCGTTTAATTGGGAAAGTCTCCCCCCGATGCGGGTAAAAGGCAAAGCCGAACCGGTGAACGTTTCCCGCGCGGTGGGCCTTCGCCCGCGCCGCACTTTCCGGTTGCAAGTGCCGCAATACGAATTGCCGATGGTCGGTCGGGAAGACAATCTGGCATTTGTGAAACAGTCCCTGCAACGAGTTAAGACCGGGCACGGGCAGATTCTCGCGTTGGTAGGCGAGGCCGGGGTCGGGAAAACCCGTTTGCTTGCGGAGATTATTCGATTAGCAACCCAGGAAGGCTTGGTCGGGGTGGGCGGCGAATGCGAGTCCTTTGGGATGGAAACCAGTTATCTGGTCTGGCAACCCATTTGGCGGGGTTTCTTCGACATTGAGCCAACCTTAAGTTTAAACGAACAAATGAAGGCGTTGGAAAACCAGTTGATTCGGATTGAGGCAGGGTTTGCACAACGGTTGCCGCTTTTGGAAGCCGTCCTCAATATCCCGATTCCCGACAATGAACTGACCAAATCTTTCGACGCCAAGTTGCGGAAAACTTCGCTCGAAGCCTTGTTAGTGGATTGTTTACAGGCCAGGGCCAGCCAAACGCCCCTGCTGATTGTGCTCGAAGATTGTCAGTGGATCGATCCGCTTTCGCACGATCTGTTAGAAGTCATTGGCCGCGCCGTCGCTGATCTGCCTGTGATGGTGGTCGCCACCTTGCGTCCCCCCGAAATTGCACGGTTGCAGGAAGCGAAAATCAGCAAACTGGCAAATTACGTCGAGATTCGCCTTCAGGCGTTTGATGCGGAAGAGGCACAAAAGCTGATCCACCTGAAACTGAACCAGTATGAGGTGCAAACCCAGGCGTTTCCGCCCAGGCTGGTAAAACGGATCATTGATCGGGCGGAAGGCAATCCTTTTTATATTGAGGAATTGTTGAACTATTTGTTCAACCAAAAAAACACGGACAAAAGTATCTCCTTTGAACTGCCCACCAGTTTGCACAGTCTGATCTTAAGCCGCCTGGATCAATTAACCGAGAGTCAAAAAACCACAATCAAAGTCGCCAGTATTATCGGGCGATTATTCCGCGTTGCCCTGTTGTGGGGCACATATCCCGCGTTGGGGGAGAAAAGCAGTGTGCAGGAAGATTTACTCACGTTGCAACAGATGCAACTCACCTCCCTCGACCCGGCTGAACCGGAGCTGGCATATTTCTTCCGTCAAATCGTGACGCAGGAAGTGGCCTACGAGAGCCTTCAGTTTTCTACCCGCGCCACCCTGCATGGTCAACTGGCAAAATATATCGAGCGAGAATACCAACAGTCGCTTGAACAATTTGTGGATTTGTTAGCCTTTCACTATTTGCGGGGGCAGGAGTGGGAAAAGGCGCTTCAATACAATTTGATGGCCGCCCAAGCCGCACAACGGGAGTTTGCGAACGATTCCGCTGTGATTGCCTGCCAGCGGGCACTGGATTCGGCCTCCCGCCTGACGGATGACCACGACACCTGCGAGGAACGCATCATCGTCCACGAAATTCTGGGGGATGTCCTGACCCTGACCGGTCGGTATGATGACGCCCTGGAAAATTACGCCACCGCGCGGGTGATCGTGGCAGACCTCCCCCGCGTAGCCGAGCAGACCTGTCATCTCGCAGATTTGTGCCGGAAAATCGCCGAAGTCTACGAACGCCGCAGTGATTACGAGACCGCTTTTGAGTGGTTGGAAAAGGGGTTGAATTATTTAGATGAAGAAAAACCGACGATTGAGGCCGCCCGGATTTATTTATTGGGTGCGGGCGTGTATCACCGCCAGGGGAAAAACCACGATGCCATCACCTGGAGCGAAAAAAGTCTTACCGTCGCCTCGCGGATGGCTTCCCGTGAAGCGCAACGGACGATGGCCCAGGCGTATTATTTGCAAGGGGCCGTCCATCACCGGCTCGGAAATTTGACCGAGGCCGTCGCGATTTGCCAAAAAAGTGTTGATCTGTATCAGAAAATCGAGGAAATCCCCGGTCAGGCGCGTGCCCTCAACAACTTGGCGAATGCTTACAGCGATTTGGGCGCATGGCAACAGGCCAGTGAGGCCTATCACAAAAGCCTGGACGTCAACCAACAAATCGGCAATATTCAAGAGCAAGGTTTTATCGCGAACAATCTGGCGACTATCCACCTCGACCGGGGGGAATGGGACGAAGCCGCTCGCCTGTTCAAAGAAAGCAATGAGATTTGGAAGCAGTTGGGCGCGGCTCTGCCGGACGCGGTCACGATGAGCAATCTCGCCCAGGTCTATATTTACCAACACAACCTGGATGAGGCCGAAAAAGCTTTACAAAGCAGTCAGAAATTGTTCACAGAGATCGGCTCCGATGACTTTTTGCCCGAACTCCAACGCAGGTGGGGCGATTATTATTTGCACAGGAATCAACTCGAAAAAGCACTGGAAATCACCCAACAATCGATTGAACTGGCAACCGCGCAAGAAGCGCGGTTGGATGCCGGAATTTCCTACCGCATTTTAGGGGACATTCATCGCACTAATGGAAAACAAGACGAAGCAGGCTGGGCATTGAAACAGAGTTTGAGCATTTTGACAGAACTGGAAAGCGAATACGAAACGGCAAAGACGCGTCTCAGTCTCGCCAAACTTTGGGCAAACACGGACGCGGAGGGCGCACAAGCATTTTTACAGGAAGCGATTCAGGGGTTCCAAAAATTGGGGGCAAAAGCCGATCTTTTTGAGGCCAATGCGCTGTTTTCAACAAAAACCGAGTAAGGGACAGGTCTGAATTTAAAAAAAAGGATGTGCCATTGGTGGCACATCCTTTTTCGTTCATAAAAACATACTATTTCGCCAAAACTAACCCATTTGAATCAAATTCAACGACCTCATCCCCGATCAGGGTGGCGAAATCATAATGAATCTTTCGATTCGGATCAGGCAACCCCACTATGGTATCCGTCGTGTATTGAACCCGAATGATAAACGTTTGACCTGGGTTTACGCCGATGAAATGCACGTACACCTGTCCGTTTTCATATCCTTTTTCAATGGTTATCGTCGCATCGGAACAATCACTGTTGTACACGCGAATCTGCTGAATATCTTGATACACATCAAAATATGGGAAGCCAATTTGTGGCCGATTCGTTTGGACAATGTTCGCCGTAAAATCCGAAGAAGGGGCAAAGACGAAGGAATAATAAAAGAACATACTCGGAGCGGTACTTTCAATCAATCCATTTTGTTCTTTATACATTACTTCATTCAGATCAAGCGCTGATCCGTCGAGGAAATTCACGCACTCGGACTCGGTCGGGGTAATTTGAGCGCCTTTCTTTTTCTCCACGTACGTGACGGAGGCGGTGTCTTGGAGGGGAACCACCAAACCTGAGACGTTCAAATCAAGTGTTGCCAAAGCGGTAAATGTTCCGGGGGCATAGTGATTCACCACCACGTAACAAATCCCGTTCACATCCGTGCCATCATCACAATCGGCGGTTTCCACGGCATACGGTGCTCCCGCGGGGAAGGTAACGACGGGTGTCGCGCCCTCAACGGGTTGGACTCCGGCACCATTTCCTTCATCCGCGGTAACCAGCACTGTAAATGTGTGCGGATCACCCGCGAAACGGGTGTAGTCTTCGGGCGTGATCGTCAAACTGCCACCGACGAACAACTTGTCCGCGTGGTCCGCGCGGGAGACGAGAAGCCCCAACAGGTTCATCACCACGTCAGCTTTCACCGTCACCATGCCCGCGGTGGGCGAGGTGAACGTCACCAGACATTCGCCGCTGACCGTTCCCGCGGAGCAGGTTTCCGAGATGAGTTGGGCCACTGCGCCGTAGTTATCTTCCAGCGTAATGACCGGGATTTCGTTATCGGCCAACACCATGCCCGCGCCATCGCCCAGGTCTTTCCAGGTGGTGACAACGAACGTGTGGGCATCGCCGACTAAGTTGATAAAACTGGTCGGGGTCGTGCTGGTCATCATGCCTTTGTTGGTGAACACTTGCACGTTTCCAGAACCATCCAACACCTGAACAAAGAACTCGGTGGAACTATCGAGTCCGTTCACACTTCCGCCCCAACGATCCAGGGTGCCGTCGTAGGTCAGTTCCACACTCTGCCAACTGCCGGAAACGGCATCGCTCGGCAGATGATAGGTCGCCAGCACACGCAACACGCCCGACTCAGGGTCATTGGCTTCTACACTGAAATTCAGAGTTCCTCCATTTTCGACGGCCTGAGCGGAGACCACGTTCGGCGGGATGAAGTCGGTGACATTGTCCGGGGCGTACACCGGTTGGACGTTCATGGCATCGTACACTCTTTCGGTACTGCCTGTCAGGTTGTACTGTCCGCCGGTGACGACCAGGTTGTCCTGTCCACCGAGGTTGTTCGGGGTCCAGAATTTGGCCGGGAACCAGCCCGCCGGATCGAAACCGGGTTCGGTTTGGGCGACATCGGTGACGGGATGGGAAATGGTCGGGTCAAATCCGGCGTAATCGGTGAACGCGGCATTGAGGAGCAGGACCCCGTGCAGGGTGTGGTTGGCGATCGGGGTCAGTTCGACCGCGCCACGGGGTTGGATCGGGGTTCCGGGGGAGGCCTGGACCTCGCCCGCGAGGGCGTAAAACGTCCCTTCAGCGGTGCCCTGTGAGGTCGGGGAGAGACTCATCGTGACGGTGTACACCTGCAAACCGCCCAAACTGGTGGGGGTGGATTCACTCGACGTAATCGCCGGATTATCCCCCACCGCTTGAGGGTTCGGGACCGAGACGGTTTTCATCGGGAGGCCGTACAGTGTGGAGATGATCAGGGATTTTTCGTCGTAGATGCCAAACCCACTTGCCCCGACCGTGCCGAGGTACCGTTGTTTAGCATTTGCCAACGCCTGCCCAACGGAGACGACCGAGTCCGCACCCAATTCCTGGGTGAAGAGGAGCATCAATTGTTCGGAGTTCGTCGCGGCGTCATCCATCCCGTATCCGAACCCGGTGTTGGCGATCCAGGCGGCGGCCCCACTTTGGGCGAATACCTGGGCAAAGTCCGGGGTTGTCTGCGCATCGGTGACGATGGTGTCGGGAACGCTCAACCCGGCGTGGCATCCTACCGAATAGGCTACCTGGCTTTCGATGCCGGTCGTGCCATTCAGCAAGTCCGTATTGAGGAAATAATCGGAATTGGAAGAGGGCGGGAAGGGCGAGGCAGGAATGGCACGCCAATGCTCAAAGTGCCCGTTGACAGAGACAAGATCAGGCTGGACACTGGCATTGGGCCAGGCGTTGATCAAATCCTGGCGATTCCAGGCGTTGTTGTTTAAGGAGACCGTACTTAGCCCCAATCCGGCCAGCGTTGCGTCAATACTTGCCCCGCTGTCGAGCAAAAAGTCGTAACTCGTCACCAAACAGCTTTGGAGGGTGACGTTGTTTTCTGCGAGGTAATTGTCAACGGTCAGGATCATGTCCGCGGGGGTTTCCACCAACCGGCCTACCGCCAGGTCGGGGATGTAGAGTTCACGTCCACGCCAGGGCATCGGGTCATTGTCGGCATAAAAGTCATCGGTGAACATGAACCCGTTGGCAAGCGCCCAGAACATGGGGCCGTTCGGATCAGTTGCAGAGTCGGAGGCGAATTCCCTTTCGTTGGAAATCGTCACTTCGTCCGGGACACGGAAGTACGGCATGACTTCATCGGTACCTGCCATGACAAGATAGGAAATGGCGTTGGCAGGGTCATTGACGTATCCGTCGATCAGGCCGCGGAGGGCGGTGGCGACATCATTCGCTTGGGAAACATTGCAGTAATCGGCATTCCAGGCGTCGTAAGCGGCGGCGACGGAGGGGTCATTTTCGACCGGGACCACGATCCCGCGCACACTGGGGTCATCCGCCAGTTGGTGTAATTTGGCGAGGACATCTGCCGCGCCCGTTTGTCCGTAAAGCGCTTCGAGGCGTCCTTGATGGGTCAAGATCAGGCTCATCGCGGGGTTCCCCACCCCAACACTCGCCCCGACATATACCGGGGAAGGCGTGCCCACGCCTACACCCGCTAACGGCCAGGTACAAACGCCTTGATTCCCAATTTGTTCGACATCAATACGCAGGGTGTACGCGTCTTCGCTGACTTCACTTTCATCGCTGAAAACCAGAATGTAATAATCGCCCGGCGTATTGACCGCGAGGGTGACCGTTTGTTCGTCCGTAAGACCGGGTTGCACCGAAATGGATGACAATTTGCCGATGGAGGACAGCTTACCAATGGAAGACAGTTTACCAATCGAAGACAGCTTGCCGATGGAGGACAATTTGCCAATCGAGGACAGTTTACCGATGGACGAAAGTTTTCCGGTTGAATCGACCTGTTGCGGGTCTTGAATTTCAGACAAAAACGCTTCGTTGGCAGGGGGATCAGCCGGGTCATCGGCCATGAGGTCGGAGAAGACAAGCAAATCGTAGTCGGCGGGGAGGTTGCTCAAGGTGACGGTCATCACCGAAATTTCCGAGAGACTCACTACGTAATAATCAAAATCGTCGGCGTGGCTTAAGTAGGAGGAAATATCCTGCCCTGTGGGAATGGCCGAAGCGTAATCTGGTTGGTCGTTGTATTCATACGCGTCCATCCCGGTGCCGACCGAAATCGCCGCGTCCACCCAGGTTTTGGTCTCCTGTTTGGAGGTGACAGGAATGGTTCCCCCGCCGGAGAGGGGGACGTCCGCGCTGGCCGAAACGAGCGCCGACCCGGTGGTGGGGAGTTTACGGTCAACACGCAAGTGCCATCCACCCCAGTCGTGCAGGTTTGTCCATTTTCAAAGAAAGCCAGGGCACCATTCTGTGCGACGGCGGTGCCTGTCACGAGGACGTTACTCGCCGGTTGCCAGGTGTAGCCGGTACTGCCATCTTTTTTCGTCACGGTGACTGTAAATTCATGGGCATCTGCCACCTCGTTCACGCCGCCATCCGAGATGGTTATCCCCGCATCGCACATGGAGATGTGTCCGAGGGCGAAGTCGATCATTTTGCTGACCAGGGGTTTTTGGAAAGAACTGCCCGCGCGAACGGTGGAATAACAAGGAGTTGCGCCTTTCAACAGTTGGGAAACATTGACGCCAAATTCTGTAAAGCCGTTGGCAGGCAAGGTTTGAATTTCGCCGAAGCGCGAATAATTCGGCCACGGCCCACCATTGATCGAACTGGCATTATTGAAGGCACAGAGGACATCGTTGGTATCACAACCCTGCGCGGTCAAATGGCCCAAAAATTCCCAATCTGACCCATTCCAGCGGTAGGCTTCGAGCGAGGCGAAGACCCCACGCCGTCCATAATCCACTAAAAACAGCAGATCATTTTCGGTTCGTTCCCCGGTAAATTCACAGGGTGGCAGATCGCTGGTGCCTCCGGTCTGATCGGTTCCGCAGGCAGGCGTTTTATCCAGCGCGATGACCTGTTGGTTAACTTCGATGTGAACATACTTCATCCCGGCAGGATACAAGCGTTCCACGCCGCCAAACAGCACCAATTCTCCCGCCTCGTTGGGTTTGGCATACAGATAGGTATTGGACAGATCAACCTGCGGCAACAAGTCCGGGTTGGTATTCCACTGCCAGGTGGAGGGGGACGCATGAAGATTGGCATCATTGACGAAAATGGTACGATCTTCCTGAGTACCAATCGCGAGATCGTCTTTCAGGAACACCGCCGCCGCGCCGCCATACAAATTCACAGCATTGCCATTCGCGTCGAAGATGTCCGCCCAATCGGGGCCATCCGCAGGGTTGCCGTTGCCTACGATGTCGGTCACACCCGAACCGGGGCCGAGTTCAAATAGATTGTCATCGTCCACTGCCAGGGCGCCATACAACGGCAAAAAGACCAGCGCGAACACCAACGCCAACTTCATCAAAAATTTATACTTAACAGGAAACAGGGAATGATTCATCTTGTGCCACATAGCTTCTCCGTTTAAAACAAAAAACCGACCAAAATGGGCCGGTTTCGCTCTCGCTCCCCACTAACCTTGCTGAAATACATCAGACACAGCGACCAATTCGGTTAGTGGATCATAGCTTCCCAAAACAAAATCCATCTGACCTTCCGTTCTTTGTGGAAAATTCGGGTTTCTCCTCATTAATTGCGGAAGACTCATCAAGACTTTCAAATTATATAAGACAAGGTCTCCCGATGAGATGATATAAAGGTCATGGGGTGATTGCACAAAATCCTTGAATCCTTTTCCAAAAACCTGTATCCGCCCCCTTCCCTGCGCTATAATCCCGCATATGTTGATCACCAGCCGCCAAAACCCAAAGCTCAAACAGGCCCGCGCCCTGCATACGCGTAAAGGGCGCGAGGAAAGCGGTCTTTTTCTTGTAGAAGGCATTCGGCACGTGGGAGAAGCGGTCGAGGCGAATTTTCCCCTCGACTCCATTTTTTACGCCCCCGAACGTTTGCGGAGCGAATTCGCGCGGGAGATGATCGCCCAGGCAGGGGCACGGGGGGTGGACATTTACGAAACCCCGGCAGACCTCTTCGCCACTCTCGCCGAAAAAGACGACCCTCAGGGCGTGGTCGCCGTGGCCCGACAGCGCACCGTCCCGCTCGCTTCTCTGACCCCTGCCACTCACCCCTGGCTGGTCGCCGCCCTCACGCCCCAAGACCCGGGCAACATCGGCACGATCTTACGCACCCTCGATGCGGTCGGGGCCAATGGCCTGATCCTGCTCGAGGGCGGCACCGATCCCTGGCATCCGACCTCCGTCCGGGCGAGTATGGGGGCGTTGTTCTGGCTTCCGGTCGTGTCTGCGGGTTGGGGGGAGTTCGCCGCGTGGGCGGGGGAGTACGCCGTGTTTGGTACCTCCGCGCGGGGCACGGCGGATTATCGGGCGGTGGAATATCCACGGCCTTGTATTTTGTTGTTGGGTACGGAACGGGAGGGGTTAACAGCAGAGCAGACGGCGGCGTGTACGCAGTTGGTCCGTTTGCCGATGGAGGGGCACGTCAGTTCGTTGAATCTGGCGGTGGCGGCGGGGGTGATGTTGTACGCGATGAAGCAGGGTTCATTCAAGTAATTGTTCGTAATACCAGCGAATTCGGGCGCTTTCGTCGCGGATTTTCTGGATCAGCGTCGGAACTTCTTCTAAGTGTTCCGCTTTGCACTCTGCTTCCAGGGTCGCGGTTAAATTGACAAGGCGTTTCGAGTTGAAGTTGCCAGACATGCCTTTCAAATAATGGCCCAACTGAAAAAGCGCTTTGGCGTCTTTTCTGTCGTACGCGGCTTCAATTTCTGGAATTTTGGTATCCAACTGGCGGAAAAATTCCTGAAGTAAATCAAAAAACAACTTTTTGTTATTAGCAAACCGGGGAAGTGCCCCTTCCATATCCAGGGGAAGCGTTTCATCCATCTCGCCCACTGTTTTGGGCTGAATCCAGGTGAAATTACTTTGCACCTGTACCCACTGATTGAGCTTGTCCAAAAACTCCTCGGGATTGATCGGTTTGGAAATGTAGTCGTTCATCCCCGCTTCCAGACATTTTTCCCGATCCCCTTTCATGGCGTGGGCAGTCATCGCAATGATGGGCGTGCGCTGATCGCTCGCTTCCTGTCGGCGGATGAGGCGGGTGGCCTCAAACCCATCCATCTCTGGCATTTGGACATCCATCAAGATCAGGTTGTATTGTCCTTTTTGGACGGCGGCCACAGCTTGCGCCCCGTTTTCCACGGTATCTACGGGGTAACCAAATTTTGCTAACAACGCTACCGTCAATTTTTGGTTGACCTGGTTGTCTTCTGCTAACAAAACGCGCAAATCTTTACGGCGTTTTTCGGACACGGTATGGCGGGTGATAAAAGGATTTTCGGCTTCGGCGGGGGTGGCTTTTTGGGCATACATCACCACCACTTCGTACAGTTGATGCTGGCGAATGGGTTTTAATAAATACCCTTCACAGCCCATCTCTTTCAGGCGGGAGGCATCTCCCCGTCGGCCCATGGAGGTCAGGATCACGACGGGCGTCTCCTGCACCGCCGGGGTCTCTTTGATTCTCCGTAACGTTTCTTCGCCATCCATGCCGGGCATTTGCATATCCAGCAAAATGAGTTTAAACGGAGCATTGGCCGCGAGGGCGTCCACCAACGCGGCAACCGCTTTACCGCCCTCGGCAAGGGATTCGACCTGACAGCCCATCCCTTCCAACATCTTGGTTAAGATCGTGCGATTCGTGGCGTTGTCATCAATGACCAAAATCCGAGTCCCAAACAAATTACTCTCTGTCTCCGAAGCGAGCGTCTCACTTTCAGAAACGCGGCCAAAGGTCGCGGTCACCCAAAAGGTACTACCTTGCCCCGGTGTGCTCTCCAAACCAATCTCTCCGCCCATCAAGGTCGCAAGTTGTTTGGAAATGGCGAGTCCCAATCCGGTGCCACCGTAATGCCGGGTTGTGGAGGTGTCGGCCTGGCTGAACCGTTCAAAAATCGCCGCCTGTCTGTCGGGCGGAATACCGATGCCGGTGTCGGTGACACTGAACCGAAGGGTCACAGTCTCTTCCTTCAAGGATTCCAAAGAGGCGCGTACCACGACCTCGCCCTGTTGCGTGAACTTGATGGCGTTCCCGATCAGGTTTGTCAAGACCTGCCGCAACCGCCCGGGATCGCCCAAGAGCCGTGCGGGAACCTCGTGGTAGATCAAACAGGATAACTCCAGTTCTTTGTCTTCCGCCCGTTTCGCGAGGGAATACACCACCCCTTCCACCATCGTTCGCACATCAAAATCAATCTTTTCCAGTTCTAGTTGCCCCGCCTCGATCTTGGAAAAATCGAGAATATCATTGAGAAGTGTCAGTAAAGACTCCGCGCTGGAACGTGCCGTTTGAATATAATCCCGTTGTTCGGGGTTAAGTTCGGTATCCCCAATCAACTCTAACATGCCCATAACGCCATTCATCGGGGTGCGGATTTCATGGCTCATATTCGCCAAAAAGTCACTCTTCGCCCGATCGGCCTGTTCCGCCTCGCGGCGGGCACGCAGGAGTTCGGTAATATCGTGATACAGCCCCAAAACCCCGACCATTTCTCCCCCCAGCAACACTGGGACACCCAATAATTCCACATCAATCAAACTGCCATCTTTGCGCGTCCGTGTGCCAAATTCGTGAATCGTTCCTCCACCCAGGACACGCGTGGTGTACTGGGTCGCATCACCCCGCCCCTCTTCGGTCGTGACCAATTCGTCCAAATTCCGACCCATGATTTCGTCGAGAGAATATCCGAACAACGATTCAAAGGCCGGATTACAGGAAACGACCCCATGCTCTTTGTCCAACATCACAATCGCCACCGGACTGGCATTGACCAACGCTTCAAAATATTGTTTTTGGCGCTCGATTTCCAAGATCGCCCCTTTTTGAAAGGTACGATCCCGAATCAAATAGATCAGCCGTTTTTCCTGGTTGGCATATTCAAACGGAATAATGGAGATGTGATACCACCCCGGAAAACCGGGAAACTGGGTTTCACCTGCTGGCAAATGTTTTTCCGAGCCTTCTTTCAAAAAAACGGCATGAATATTTTTTGAGACCAGTTCCTGGAAGGTGGTATTCAACCGCTGAATCGCGGCTTTATTGCACCGAACAATCATTCCCGCCTCATCGGTCACCACCAGCATGTCAAACAACGAGTCAAAAATCGCTTCCCATTCTCTTTTCCCCCGGCTGATCGTTTCCTCTAACTTCAAACGCTCCCGGATTTCGACTTCGAGAACGTCAATGACTTTTTTATAACTTTCCGCTTTATCCGCCGCAAGTTCTTCAAACCCCGCGGAAATTTGCATTAATTTCAACTGGCGGTTCCCGATCAAACCGCCCAAAACGGCCAAAATGAGCGGGACACTGGCAGTCAGCCAATGCAAGGGTTCGGTGCGGGCGATCAGGCTTACATTTTCAAAGGTAGGCGTTAAATTTTGTATGCGTAAATCAAGAATCAACGCCGTCAGAGGAAGAAAAATCCCCGTAATAAAGCCGCTCACTGCATAAACAGCTACCAGGTGTCGCTTTTCAATTTCTCTCGCTTGAACACTCATGATGACCTCTCCAACTTACACCCAAACTTAGCGTTTTCCCATCCTTTCCCCATCTCCCCCTCTCCGCAACATCACAATCTCCGCCAGGATACTGACCGCAATCTCTTCGGGGGTTTCGGCCTTCAACTCCAACCCCATCGGGGACACAATCCGCTGTAACTTCTCCTCCGGGATCCCCGCCTCGAGCAGTTTCTCGCGCGTCGTCAGCCACCGCCGCCGGGAACCGATGATGCCGATGTACGTGGCAGGCGTTTCGAGCAAAACGGGCAGGCCGGGGACATCCACCATCACATTGCGGGTGGTCAGGATCAGGTACGAGGCCGGAGTAATCGGAAATTGTGCGGGGAGGTCCGCCATCGAGCAGACGAGGTAAACGTCCGCACCGGGAGTGGCATCCGGGGTGCAGAATTCGGGGCGATCATCACTGACGACCACGCGGAAGCCCAGCCATTTGGCGAGATGCACCACCGCGCGCCCTACGTGCCCCGCGCCAATCACCACAATCGTCGCCGGGGAGAGGAGGGGGTCGATAAAGATCGTCACCGTCCCCCCGCAGACGCCGGGATCACCGCGCCCCGGTTCAACCATCGAAAATTCGAGCGTGCGCGGTTGTCCATCGTTCAGCGCTTCCCGCGCCGCGGCCACTACACGTCCTTCCAATTCCCCCCCCCCGACCGAACCTTCCGTATGCCCATCCGGATACACGAGCATTTTACTGCCCTCATGCCGTGGCGTGGACCCCTGGCTGGCAATGATGGTACACAACACCGCAGGGTGGCCGGAGGCTTCCAGGGTGGCGAGGGATTGGTAAATGGACATTGGGAAATTGTCAAATGTGAGTGATCAATCGTCAATCATTCATGTATTTACTCACCATGAGACGCAAGTTCCGAAAAAAAGGATGGAAGGGGGGATGAACATCCCCCCTTCCATCCTTTTTTTCGAGTTTCACCTCAATAAGCGTGAGCAATTACTCATTCATTATCCTTCGAGGGCGCTTAACACGACCGGGAGGAGTTGCTTCTTCCGAGACACGACACCATCAGCGACCAGCGTCCCGTCCTCCCGGCGGAGGTAGGGAAGCACGCCCAAAATCGGAGCCTCGTCCGTGACCAATAAACGGCTTCTGCCTGCCACCACGTCTGTGACCATCAGAATGGCAAACCGGAGGCCTTTGGAATCACGCAATCCACGCAGAGCCTCGAAAAGCGCGGGAAGGTACTGAGGAAGTTGGTTTAAGTGCGTCACTTCCACCTGAGCAATGCCAAAGGCAATCCCCACTGCTTCGTACAATTTCAGGTCCGCGCTGACGAGTTCTTCGGGTTTGCGGGAGGAAAGGCCTGCCCCGGCAGAGATCAATTTCTCGCCGAAGGATTGTACGGTCTCTTCGTACAGAGGGGCGCCATAGGTAAACGCCCAACGTCCCAAACGTTCGGCGGCGCGGTGGTCGCGCGGGGTGGTTGTCGGGGAGGTGAGGATGAGGGTATCAGAGAGAAGGCCCGCGAGCAGTAACCCCGCGATGGGCGGGGGAGCGCTCAATCCAGCATCTTCAATCCGTTCGGAAACAAGCGTGGAGGTACTTCCCACGATGTCCACGGTAAAACGAATGGGGGTGCGGGTGGCGCGGTTGCCGAGCCGGTGGTGGTCGAGGATTTCGAGGAGATCGGCTTCTTCCAGCGCGCCGAGGGCCTGTCCGGCTTCGTTGTGATCGACGAGGATCACCCGCAGACGGGGCGGGTTGAGGGCGTCACGTTGGCGGCAAATTCCGACATAGCGCCCTTCGTCATCCACGACTAAAAATTCGTTGCGTTCTTCGCGATAGATGCGTTGGAGGGCATCGCGGATGTGGCTACTCGCACGGAAGGTTGGGACATTGGTATCACACGCTTCCCGGCTGGGGTAATCGAGAATTTCGCCGATGCGGGTTTCTTCGCGACGGGCGTGGGTGCCAATCGAACGGGATAAAAACCCAAACAGGGATGGGCTGTTAACCAGCCCAAACGGGGTTCCGTCTGCGTTGACAATGGGGGCGACCCCCCCCGTTTTGTTCGCAATCGCCCAGGCTTCACGCAAGGGACGATCTGGGGTGGTGGTGTTCAGGTGGGTGGCGATGGCGGCGAAACGCGGGGAGGCGTCGGGGAGCAGGAAGGGGGCGTCGAGGCCGAGTTTCTGCAACACCCAAGTGGTTTGGGGGTTGAGGGGGCCGGCGCGGGCGGCGACGACATCACTGCCGTCGAGTTCGTGCAGGTACCAGGCGTACCCCACCGCGGCGGCGATGGAGTCGGTGTCGGGGTTGACGTGGCCGATGACGTAGGTGCGGTTGGGTTGTGTGAGCATAGGGGAAAGGATGAAGGTGGAAGAATGAGGAATGAAATTTATTTCGCAGAAAAAGGCGTGGCGGCTATGTGAAAGGTTTTCGTTGGCCCGTTGAGCAACAAGTAATATTTGTTGATTACATCTCGGCCAAGAATAATCATACTAAGCCCGGTGGGGACCACTTCAACACGTGGGAGAGTGAAGCCTTGAAAAGTGAGTTACACGGCAAACGTTGATTCAGAATAATCTTCGCCCTTCACGTCTTCAAATTGGATGGTGCCAATGGGCAATAGTTGAAATTGCTCGACGAACTCGCTTGGGATGGCGGTCATATCAGCGCCTGTATCTATCAGGGCAGGGAGGGTCGCTTGTTGATCACCATTTCTAAGGCTTGATAAGGTTGCCGTTAAAATCGGTGCAGGAGGATTAAAGTTGGGGTTATATTCCAACATTACTTTTTCGCCAAGTGGATGGAATTCGAATACGACGAGGGGGCTCAGAAGTTACTTGTTCAATGTAACATTGAACATAGCCATAGTTTTGGATCACTTGTCCTAAAACATCCATCCGATCTTCCCCATCTTCAATAACCTTTCCCTGATAAATGGCGACAACTTTATTTTTATGAGTCATAAGCAAGGCGGGTTTAAGCCTTTGGAAGGCAGTGATTTCAGCTTCAAAATCCGGATAGCGTGGAGGCGTTTTTGCGGCTTTCCAGGTTTTGTAGTCTTGATAATCCTCATACGAGATTAAGACTGCCAGTGGTTTCCCTTCGCTTCGAACGAACACGGGTTCCTGTTCTTTGCCCTCACGGGCAACTTCGATCAGGTAGGTCGAGGGGGTTTCTTTGATGACTTTAGCTTTCATTTACCATCCTAAGAGAAAAAAAATAACAGAAAAGTTTGCGATGCGAATGGTTAGCATAATGAAATTATACCGTCAAACTGCCCTCGTTGTGTTCATTATTATGCCCCTTGAATCACCCCCTCAACGCCGCCCACAACGCGCGTGGGGTTGCCGTGCGCCCGGTCAACAGACTGTGGGCGCGGAATAGGCGGGTGACGACCCAAAACTGAAAACTTACCCACCCGACCAGCAAGGTCAAACCCAACAGGATTTGCCACACGGGCACGGTGGTCAGAATCATCCGAAATGGCATCAACAACGGGGCGGTAAGCGGGAAAAGCGTAAGTGCCACAGACACCGAACTCTGGGCATTAGGCAGGATGAACAACACGCCCACCAACGGCGTCAGGATCACCATCCGCATGAAAAACTGCAATTGAAAATTCTCTTTCAGCATCGGGAACACCGCGGCGACGCCCAACATGGTCATGCTAAATCCCAAATAGCCAAGCAAAAGATACGGAATCGCGGTGATGATCATCGCCACCGGCAACGCGGCAGGCCCCTCCCCCCCCGGATTGCCACCGTACACGAGCAGACCGCCCAACAACGACAATCCCGCCTGCCCCAACACCAACGTACTCAACCCCGTCAGTTTCCCCCCGATGAATTGCGCGGGGGTGGTGCTTGCGATCAGGGTCTCCAACACGCGCGCTTCCGACTCCCGATGGAGGGCGGTCAACAGCAGGTGTCCGCTGGCATTCGTGAGATAGGTGAAAAGCATAACCACCAACCCGGCGGAAGCGAGCACGGACGTGTCCAACCCGACGGGGATGAAGCGGAAGACCGGGCGCGGCGGCCCCGCGCGGGTCAGTTCAAACGGTTGCGCGAGGCGCGCGGCCAGACGGGGATCGTCAATTTGCAGGAGGACGTTATCTTTCAGGAGTTGTTCAACGGCGGAATCGGTTTTGGATAGCAGGGTGGGGTCCAGCGTAATCTGACGCACTGTTCCCGTTTCGATAAAATCGGCTTGAATGATGTAATAACTTTCGATGTCTCCTGCTTGTAAGGCGGAGTTGGCCGCGTCTTCGTCGGGAAAGGCGAGGAAATTGGCGGCTTGTTCGTCCGGGATGCGGCGAATGATCTCGGCGTGATCGACATATCCGGTGGGGACGGTCAGGGTTTCTTCGACGGTAAAGACCGTTTCGATTTCACTGAGGGGGGATTGGGCCGCGGCCTGGCGCAGGCGGGGGAAGGCTCCCACGGCAACAAAGGTGCCAACCATGATCGTCAGGGACAGGTAAAACGTCCACTGGCGGAGGTAAACGGCAATTTCTTCGCGGGCGACTGAGAGGAGTTTGCGCATAGGGGAAGATGTACAAGGCCCCCAAAATTCCGGTACATACCAAAGCGTTCCCACAAATACCTGATGGGGGAGGTTGTGGGAACGCTGGAAACTTCTGAGAAATTATTTTTTCTTATCCAGATCTTCTAAAACTTCTTGATCTTTCTGGTAATTTCGCCAACGGGTAAACAGGCTGGCGAGGTAAAAAATCATGGTTCCAAAAATAACGGCGTACCCAAAAATCATGTAGCCGGTCGTTTCGGCAGGGGCTTCTTGAAAGAACATGTATATCTCCAATTTTGAGAGAGGGTACCCGAAAAAAGGGATGGGCAGGGGAAGAGCTTCCCCCACCCATCCCTTTTTTCGGAACTTTCCAGGTTTAGTAGTGACCGAAAAATTAAGCCATCAACTTCAATCGCAGTTGCTCGATCTTTTCGCCGTACTGGCCGAGGCGGATACGGTTCCAGAGTAAATCGACAAAGATGACGGTGAACACGAACAGGCTGAAGAAAAACGCCGTCCGCATTTCGGTTGTCATGCTGAATGAACCTTGCGCGTCGGCGGTTCCGTTGCCGATCACGACGGGGTGAATGGTGCGCCAGATGCGGATGGACAGGAAACTGATCGGAACGCTGACAAAGCCGAGGATGGCGTACACCGCGCCAAACCGGGCACGACGCACGGGGTTCTCGATCCCCTGGCGGAGCATGAGATAGGCGAAATACACCAGTTCCATGATCGTCGCCGTAACCAGGCGCGGGTCCCACGTCCACCAGGTGTTCCAGATCGGGCGTGCCCAGATCGAGCCGGTGACAATGTTGATGAAGGAGAACATCAAGCCGATTTCCACGGATGCCAGACCAATGACATCCCATTTCAGATCGCTGGTGCGTAAAAAAACGATCCCAACGATCACGGAGACGAGGAAACCGAGAAACCCAACCCAGCCCGCGGCAACGTGGAAATAAAAGACCCGTTGGACATTGCCCATGACGGCTTCCATCGGCGCATAAATAAGGACCAAATAACTCGCAACAGCCAATAAAATCAGGCTGGTCCAGTCAAGGATTTTAAGAGCAACAGGTTTTGGGGACATAAGGAACTCCTGTATTCAGTAAATAGTATTCAGTATTTAGTGATTGGTGTTCAGTTATTCTTCGACGACGTAATCGAAGAACATGAAGGCCAGGGCAACAAAAATTACATCAAAAACGATGAGCAAATTCAAGGAGGGCCAGATTTCTGCCATCGGGCGAGCTTGGAGAAAACCACTACTAGCTTTGACGGCAGAGAGGACCACGGGAATGACGAGGGGGAACAGCAGGATCGGGAGCAGAATATCGCGGGTGCGGGTTTGCACAGCCATCGTTGCCAAAAGCGTACCAACGGTCACGTACCCAATGGACCCCAACACGACGACCAGAATTAAACCGGGTTGAATCAGATTGGTGTTGTAGAGCACACTATACACCGGGAGAACAATTGTTTCCACGATAAACATGAAGACGAGGTTGCCGATCATTTTGCCGAAGTAAATCGAACTCCGGTCCACCGGGGCCAGCAGTAAGCCATCCAAACAGCCCCGATCATATTCGGTCGCCATCGAGCGATTCAACCCCAACGTTCCTGCAAAAATAAACGTGACCCACAAGACACCGGAGGTCACCGCCTCGCGTTCTTTAATATTCAATTCCAGCGCGAAATTAAAGATCAGGATGACCAGGAGCGAAAAGACCAACATCGCCGAAAGGAGTTCTCGACTGCGAAGTTCGGCGGCGAGGTCTTTCCAAATGATGGCGGTGAGGGCACGGAAATAGGAAGAGGTCGTATTCCGTATCCCGTGTTCCGTATTCTTCACTTGCATCCGTGGAACCATCTCGACCTTTTCCACTTTATCGACGGGGTTACTTGCCACTGACGGCCTCCCTATAAAATGTGAGTAAATTATCCACGCCGACTTCGCCACGCCGTGCGGAGGCGGTGATCACCCCGCGGGAGAGGACATCGTAGCGCGAGGCCAGTTCCGCGGTGCGCGCGAGATCGTGGGAGGTCATGACAATCGTCCGGCCTTGCGCGGCTACCCGGCGCAGGACATCATCCAGCATCAAAGAGGCATCCTGATCGAGACCGGTATAGGGTTCATCGAACAGGATCACGTCCGGGTCGTGGAGCACCGCGCGAGCAATGGACAGGCGTTGTTGCATCCCCCGCGAAAACGTCCGTACCATATCACGGCGGCGATTGGTCAGGCCAACAAGTTCGAGCGTATTCCCGATGCGGGCGTCTAAATCGTCGAGGGCATACATCCGCCCATAAAAAAGCAGGTTTTCTTCAGCGGTTAAATCTCCGTAGAGCAACGGTTGATGTAGGACAACGCCCAGCCGACGACGAACCGCCGCGGCCTGTTGGGGGAGGTGATACCCCGAAATTTGCACTTTCCCCATCGTGGGGGAGGAGAGAGAGGCCAGGACCCGTAAAAAGGTCGTTTTCCCTGCCCCGTTAGGGCCGAGCAGAGCGACAAATTCCCCCGCTTCGACGTTGAAATCTAACCCGCGCAGGATGGTTTTTGGGCCAAAGCGTTTGATGAGTTTATTGACAGTGATCATAAAGGTTCCAATAGAGCCTATCCGAAAAATATTACGCCTTTGCGAGAAGGGCTTGCCGATGGGTACATCGTTGCCGATGGCTACATCGCGACGGCAAAGCAAACTTCCTCACGGAGAGGGGGATTGCTTCGCTCAAAGCGGCTCGCAATGACGTGTTCTCTGATTTTTGGGATAAACACTTAGCCCAATTTCTTTTTCAACTGCTCTTTTAACACGGCGCGCCGTTGAAGATACGCTTCTTCAGGTAATTCTCCGGCTTTGTAATGATCATCCAGGGTGATGATCGCGTCCATCAAGGTATCGGCATCCATCTCATCCACGGATGGATCGATGCTGTCGTCAGTTTCTTCTTCATCATCTTCTTCTTCCGGCAATTGAGTATTCGACCGACGGAAAAGCCACACGCCTACCCCGAGAACGGCCACGCCCAAGGCCCCCAGGCCAACGGCGAGATTCGTGTTTGAACTGGGGGTAATCACAGCGGCCCCGGCCAGGTTGGGTTCACCGGATAGGCTCAGAGATAATTCGCCGCCATCGGGAAGACCTTCGCCTGTAAACACTTCATAGGGAACGCCCTGCACATCTTGAATCCCCCCGCTCACCAACCCGGTCCCCGTCACAGTAACGCCAATATCCGGGGAAAGGATGATCAGATTCTGCACCGGATACAGAATGGATTGGGAGATGTCTAATTGGTTTTCATAGACCATGTCGTACGAAAACAAGACCTGGTGTTGGGTATCGCCGGGAATGACGGCACGCATATCGCCAAATCCATCGGGAAGTTCGATAAAATCTCGTCCGAGCGCGCCTTCCTGAAATTGTAGATTCGTCGCGCCTTCAGGCAGGTGAAAACTCATTACGGGAGTGGTGTCATCAGGACTCACCACGACTTTATTCGTGAGGTTAGAAATAATAATCAGTTCTGCGACGCGTACCTGTTGCGTCGAGGTGAATTCAAACAAAATATGAAGACGGTCAATGACAAGGCCATCGGTTTCCGTCGTAGTTTCATAAATACTGACGGGTAAATCATACACATTCACGCCTGCTTCAGCGACAGCCAAATCAGAGGTGTAGGTGGTATCTTTGTAATCCACAGAGATGATATACGCCCGCCCCTCGGGAATCTCCAGCCCTTCAAACCGATAGACACCATTGGCATCGACGGTGGTGGTGCTTGAAATCACTTCCTGAAACTGGTCAAATCCATGAAGGACGACTTCTTGATCAGCCGGAACGTCTCCGCCAGACAGGTTGACCACTTGCCCGGAAATCACCCCCTGCCCGGACCCGACGGGAGGATCGGCGGGGGTCTCTTGAGTGGGTTGCTCGGTGCCGGGCGTGGTTTCTGCGCCGGGTTCGGTCGTCGCCAGCGGATTCGCGAAAGCGGTTTCCTCTTCGGGGGAGGCA